>ERZ1370068.7228-contig-6159_pt1 | contig 44183 bp, 66 predicted proteins | sample MGYA00561227_ERZ1370068 | MGnify/ENA primary metagenome ERZ1370068 (study PRJEB38410, sample SAMEA6850437) | metagenome | study: Metagenomic assessment of the ecological functions of the soil: analysis of the soil microbiota associated with the...
TGTTAGCCACTTCGTTCAGTTACGTATGCTATGCTTGCCGAGGTCGGGCGCTTCCTCGGCTCTTCGCTCGACCACCGAGATGTTTGCGCGCGAAAGCCTCGTCGAGCTGGCCGTCCCCGACTTCGCCGACTCGTGCGTCGTCCACTCGTCGACGACCAAGGCGCGCTCGAGCGAATCGTCGAAGCCGACGCCGACGAGCGGACAGCCTCCCTCCATGCCGAACAGCACCGCCGCTGGCCCGAGTCGCCGACGGACGCCGTCGGGTCGCCGGCCGTGCTTCGCACGGGTGAGCCCGAGGTCGTCCTCGACGTCCGTGACGAGGATCTCGCCGAGGCGGCGATCGACGACGAGCACCTCAGGCTGCTGAGCGAGCTCGGGATCAGCTCGTACATCGCGATCCCCGCTCACCGCGCGCGAGCGGACCCTCGGCACGGTCACCTTTTCTTGCACGGGCGGCCGGCGGTTCGAGAGCGACGACCTCGAGGGCTCGCTTCCGGCGTCGCGGGCCGCGCCGGCCTCGCGGTCGACAACGCTCCTCTTCCACGAGCTCGAGGCACGCGCCCAGTCGGCGCTCGCGCTCGCGCTTCGCGTCGTCGGCGGCGTCTTCCTCGTCGACGACGAGCAGGTCGCTCGGCTGTTGGAAACGGCCGCGTCGGTGATCACGCGGCTTGCCGGCGGCGCGGATCGTCGGCCGGCAGGCGGCGCATGCGATCCCGGGCTGGGCCGCGATTGGTCGAGCGCGCACACCCGTCTCGACGGCACCGGAGGTCCCCGCGGGCCGAGACCGTCCCGGTCGGAGCTGCACGCGGCGCGGAGCGCTGGCTCTCGATCTCGGGCGTGTCGTTCCCGGGCGGCACCGTCTACGCGTTCCGCGACCTCACGGACGAACGGCGCGTCGAGCGCCTGAAGAGCGAGTTCGTGTCGACGATCTCCCACGAGCTGCGGACGCCGCTCGCCGCGATCTACGGCGCCGCGCTGACGCTTCGGCGGGAGGAGCCCGCGCTCGAGCCGCAGCGTGACGGCCTGCTCGACGTCGATCGCCGGCGAGTCGGAACGGCTGGCGCGCATCGTCAACGACATCCTCTGGGCGAGCCGGCTGGAGTCCGGGACGCTGCACGTCGCCGTCGAGCGCTGCGATGCGGCGAGCTCGCTCAGACGGTCGTCGAGCGCCGCCCGCGCGCACCTTCCGGCGCGGATCACGCTCGAGCTCGACGTCGCCGAGGTGCCGCGCGCCGTTCGCTGCCGACCCGGACAAGGTGCGCCAGGTTCTGACGAACCTGGTCGACAACGCGGTCAAGTACTCGCCCGACGGCGGCGACGATCCGCGTGTGCGTCTCGGCGACTGCGTCGACGGAGTCGTCTGCTTCGCCGTCACCGACGAGGGTCTCGGTATCCCTGCGTCCGAGCACGGCGCGGATCTTCGAGAAGTTCTACCGCCTCGATCCCGAGCTCACCCGCGGGCGTCGGCGGCACCGGCCTCGGCCTCTACATCACCCGCGAGCTCGTACGCCGCATGGGCGGCAACGCATCGCGGTCGAGTCGGCGGAGGGCGCGGGCTCGACGTTCACGGTCGACCTGCCCGTCGCGCGCCCACGGATCCGATTGCGCTTAGGCCTGGCGCCGGCCTGCCGTAATCTGGGCCGCCTTTCTAGCCGAGCCGGCAATCAGAGCAGACGAGGGGCCGACGGAGCCGCGCCGCGAAGCGCAGGTGCAAACGGTTCGCGGGGTTAGTACCCCGGAGGCGCGTCGTCGACGTAGGTGCTGCCGACGTGAGCACCGCCCACAGCCGCCCCACGACGACCAGAAGATCATTCGAGATCACGAGGCCGACGAGGCCGACAATCATGCAGGATCACGCCGATCGTCTGGAGCTCGAGCCCCGAGACGGTGGCGGTGACCGCCACGGTCAGGATCGCACCTGCGGCGATCAAAGAGATGCTGACTCCCAGTCCCATTAGGTTCACTCCCTTGCTTGGTTGGGAGCGCGACCGGAGAGTCGCGTGGCGTCGCTCTCGAGAACGTCACCCTTCGAACGAACGAACCGGCCGGGCGCGGTTACGCGCTCAAGCGGCATTCCGCCGCCCAAGCGATAGGCTCGCGCCCACGGTGCGCAGGGGTGCCATCCGTTCAGATGGCGCTGCTCGCCGCGGTCGTCGGCGTGATCGCCACGGCTGCTGGCGCTCTATCCGCATTGGCTGCCGCCGACCGCGTCCGAGCAGGCGGACCGGCATCGGCTTCGTCTTCTGGTACGTGACGATCATCTGCGTCGTCGATCTTCGCGATCGTCGGCGGCGGCGCTGCATCTACTCGATCATCGGAAGTTCCGTGCGGCGCCGGGCGACGACTCCGGACGGCCCGCCGATCCACGGCCACACCGGGCTCGAGATCGACTGGACAGCGCATCCTGTTCGTCGCTCGTGACCGTCGATGGCGATCTTCAGCGCCGTCGTCCTCGCGCGGAACGACCACCGGGCACAACCCGCTCGCGGGTCGACATCACGGCGCAGCAGTTCGCGTGGACGTTCAAGTATCCGCGAGCAACGAAGAAGCTCGACGACGACCATCCTCCGCCTGCCGGTCGATCGCACCGGTCGCGCTTCCACGCTGCGGGTCGCTGGACGTCATCCATTCGTTCTGGGTGCCCGAGTTCTCGCAGAAGCAGGACGCCGTGCCGGCGGCATCGACGACCTACGTCACGATCACGCCGAACAAGGCCGGCGTCGTTCCCGATCGTCTGCACCGAGCTCTGCGGCCTCGGCCACGCCGTGATGCGCTCGACCGTGATCGTGATGCCGGAGGACGCGAAGTTGCGACCAGTGGGTGAAGACGCGCGTCAGCGCGACGGCCGCGGCGGTAGAGCGCGCACGGGCAAGGCCGTCTTCGACGCAACGGGCTGCGGCGGCTGCCACACGCTTCAAGCGCCGCCAAGCGCGACGGGGAAGATCGGCCCGACCTCGATAAGCTCCCGCGGTACGCGCAGACGGCGGGCACGCCGCTCGAGGACTTCGTCCGTGAGTCGATCGTCGATCCAGAGTGCGTACATCGAGAAGGGCTATCCCGCCAACGTCGATGCCGCCGACCTTCGACGTCGCTGCCGAAGGAGCAGCTCGACGCGCTCGTGCAAGTACCTGATCGCAGGCTCGAAGAGGGCGAAGTGACCGACGTCGCGAGCCAACGGCCACGCACGCCGGCCGCACCGCGCCGCCGCCGCCCGGGCATCGCAGCGGTTCACCGCGCCCGGGCTGGCTGGCGCGTGCTGTGGATGACGCCGCTTGTTCTGCGGGATCGGCTTCGGCATCGTGCGGCTGCATCCGCTGGCTGCGCCGGCTGGGATCCGCATCTGGGAGTGGCAGATCCGATCGCTCGTCGTCGCGCTCGTGACGACGCCGATCGGCTTCCTCGCCGGCCTCGGCGCGCTTCGACTACTGGGTCTACTACGCGCTCGGCTGCCGACGCGGCCCGAGGACCACTCCGGGTCACGGCGCGTACAGCTGGCGCGACTACTTCCGCGTCAACACCGACCACAAGGTGATCGGCGTCCAGTACCTCGTCACGACGTTCTTCTTCTTCGTCATCGGCGGCCTGCTCGCGATGCTCGTCCGCGCCGAGCTCGCGCAGCCCGGGCATGCAGTTCATGGACAACGCAGGCGCTACAACGGCCTGTTCTCGATGCACGCGCACGCTGATGATCTTCCTGTTCATCATCCCGGCGTTCGCCGGGCTCGGCGAACTACGTCGTGCCGCTGATGCTCGGCGCCGCCGGACATGGCGTTCCCGCGCCTGAACGCGCTCTCGTTCTGGCTGCTGCCGATCGCCGGCGCTGATGCTCGTCGGCTCGTTCTTCGCGCCCGGCGGCGCCTTCGCCGCCGGCTGGACGGGCTACGCGCCGCTCTCGACGCACCAGCCGATGCGGACGATCGTTCTTCAACATGGGCGTCCAGTGGGCGGGCGCGAGCTCGATCATGACCGCGCTCAACTTCCTGGTCACGATCATCACCATGCGCGCGCCGGGGATACGTACACGACGGCGCCTCTCCAACTGCTTTCATGCAGCTGCGTCGCGTCGATGCCCAATCGACGAGCATCGCCTCGATCTTCGCGGAGGGCTGCGAAAACACGCTCGAACGCGACGGCGAGAATCTCGTTGATGCCCGTGTCGGCCTTCGCGAGCTTCCCGGCGGCGAATTGATGAGTGCTGTCGCCGACGTGAGAGCGATCCGTTCTTCGACGACTGATCGGTGTCGACGCGCCAGCGTCCAGGCAGCTCCCCGCCGTATACCACGTTTGGACGATCTGACCTCCGCTCGAGAGGATGACGGTGATCTTCTGACACGAAAGCTCACGTTGCGCGGCGCGCTCGCGAGGCGTATCGGTCGTGAAATGGCCCGCGCGAGCGTCGCGCCGTTCGTCACCGTGATTGCGACGGAACCGGGCGCGCTGACGGGTGGTTTCGCCGTCGCTGCCGGCGGCGCGGCGGGCAGCGGGCAGCCTGCTCGGCGGCTGGCGGCGGTCGCACTGTGGCACGCTCCCAAAACAACCAACCCCACGACGAACAGGCGCGGGGTTGAAAGTAACGCGTTGTCGAAGTGCGCTCATGTGATCACGGCTCGAGTCTATACCCCGCTTTCCACACCGTCAGAATGTGGCGCGGCTGCGACGGGTCGTCTTCCAGCTTCCGGCGCAGCTCCGCGATGCGGATGTCGACCGTGCGCGTCATGACCTCGACGCGGTGGCCCCACACTTCGCGAGCAGCTCGACCCGCGACGCCACCGCACCGCGCCGCCGCACGAGCGCCAGCAGCAGATCGAATTCCTTCGGACTTAGTGCAACAGGAATGCCCTCCTTCGTCACGGTGCGCGACGCCGGGGTTGATCTCGACCGTTCCGAAATGCTCGTGTCCGTCAGCCGCCGCGCCCTTTGCCTCGGCCAATCGTAGACCGCCTGAGCACGTGCGCCGACGCGCCGAGAAGCTCGCAGCACGCCGCATGGCTTGGTGACGTAGTCGTCGGCGCCGAGCCGAAAGCCAAGAACCTTGTCGGCCTCCTCGCCGCGCGCCGTGAGGAGTCAACACCGGAATGTCCGAGCCGCCCTTCGCGAAGCGTCTTCAGCACGCGATAGCCGTCCATTCCCGGAAGCATCAGGTCGAGCATGAGGAGATCGGGACTCCAGGCGCGAGCGCGCTCGAGTCCGGTCTCTCCATCTTCAGCGACACCTGCACATCGTATCCCTCGATCTCGAGACCCGTACGAAGTCCGTAGGCGAGATCGGGGTTGTCTTCGACGATGAGAATCCGAGGCATGGTGAGTGGGGTGCTGTCTGTCGTCGAGGAGCGGTGCTCCATCATCGTTGAGTACGTCACGGTACCGCCTTGAGTTGCACGTTGGAGTCGGACGTGGGGGATGACGATGACGAGGAGGAGGAACCGAAGCGTCGTCCTCCTCGGGTGCGCAAGGCGAAGCTCGATGATGACACGCGCGCCGCCGCCTGGCGCGCCTTCGGCCCGCGTTCTGCCGCCGTGCAGGAGACACGAGCTCGCGAACCACGGAAAGCCCAATGCCGCTGCCGCCGGTCGCGCCGACTCCGCGGCACGCTTGAGTCGGACGTAGGGCTCCCACACGCGCTGCCGCTCGTCGTGCCGGAATCCCTGGGCCTTCGTCCTCGACGAGGAATTCGCGCACGTCTCGCCAGACGATCTCCGAGCCGACGGTGATCGTCTGGCCGGCCGGCCCGTACTTCACGGCGTTGTCGAGCAAATTGAGCAGCATCTGCCGCAGCGCGCGTCTCGATCGAACGGACACGATCGCGTTGGCGCCGAGCGCGGGAACGACGGTCATCTTGCGAGCGCGGGCGAGTGGCGCGAGCTCGGGGGCGTCGCGAATCTCGTGATCGAGATCGCCGGGCGCCGCCGATATTCGATTCGTGCCTTTCTCGCCGCGAGAAAAGTTGAGGACGTTCTCGACCGAGGTACGTCAGCCGCCGCGCTTCCTGGTCGATGATTCCCGCCGAGCGAACGCGCTCGTCTTCCGAGCGCAGCTTGCCCAGGTGGAGAAGCTCAGCGAACCAGCGAATCTGGGCGAGCGGCGTTGCGCAGCTCGTGCGACACGCCCGACACGAACTCCGGTGCGCATGCGCGCCAGCTCCTGCTGTCGCCGTGATCTGAATGAGCGCGACCGTCAACAGCCCGCGGCAATCGCGAACAGCGCGATCAACATAGGAGGCGCGACCGCGGCAGCCGCCGACGACCAGCATGTTGGCGAACGCGCTGTTCGAGCTCACGCGCATGATGAGATGCCCGAAGTTCGCCTCGATCGTGTCGACGCGCGCTGTACTTCAGCGGCGACCCAGCCGGGGACTTGTAGACCCCTCGACGCCGGCGAGCGTCGTCACGGAGATCGAGAGAATCGAGTCGATCGACAGCCGGCTGATCAGCGATTCGGGAAGCAGCGAGCTTCGCTCTCCGAATTGCCGCGAATGCTGGCAAAGGCCGGCAGCGAGGAGACGGCCTCGGATCGGTGACGTAGCCGTACGCTTCGACCGGCAGTCCGCGCGCCGCATCTCGAGCGACGACGAAGACGACGAGCACCGGCTTCTTATTTCGCTCGCCGAACAGCATGGCGTACGAATCGTTCGTCAGCACGACGGCGAGGTTTTCAGCGGACCAAACCGGCCGTCAGGCGACCGTACGTGAGGATCCTGTCGCGCATCGGGCCGAGCGCCTTGATGTACGCAACCGTCGTGTGTCGCGAACCCAGGCCAAATCGGCGTCCGGGAGCTCGGTTTCCGTCGTCCGGAACGTGCCCTCCCTGCCAGTCGTACCGGAAGAAATAGTGGCACGCCGGAGAGGCAGATCGCACCAACTCGAGAGCGTCTGCCGGGCGATGTCCTCCACCTCGGACGGCGGCATCACCGTCTGCGTCAACGAATCCGGGTTGATGTGCGATGCCTGGCGGCTGCAGCGACGTGATGACCTGCGTGAGCAGCGCGTTTCTTCGCCTGCTGCGTGAGCTGCCAGTCGGCCAGCTCGGCGTAGTCGTGCAGCGTGCTTTCAGCGGTGAGCGCTGGGAGGCCGCTGCGTCCCAAGCCCTGGTAGGCAGAGCGCAGCGAGCCACGACTGAGTGCGAGCACTGAAGGCCGACGGTGCCAATCAAGCGTGGGGAGCGACGCATGGTCCTGAAAGGAAGGGAATGTCAGGGACGAGGCCAGAGCAATCTTTGTCGCTTACGGAATCCTTTTCAGGGCCGCGATAAGCCGCAGAGCAATGCCATCCTTCGTCCGCGGAATCTTCGCCGAGGCATTGCACGACGCCCTGCTCTTTCCGTTCCCGCCCTCGCTGGACGTCCGCGACCCAGACGAAGCCAGAGACCGTCCGTCGCCTCATCGACAGCCTTCGTCAAATGCGTCGACGAGGGCCTGATCGACTCGGCGGCCTTCGACGAGCAGGAAACCATTCCCGAGCCGACGATCAGGGCGCTCGCGGAACAGCGGGCCTGCTCGGCATCACGATCCCGAAGGAGTACGGCGGCGTCGGGTTGTCGTCCACCGGCTATGCGCGCGTCTTCGGCGAGGTCTCGCGCATCGACCCGTCGCTCGCCGTTCTGATCGGGGTTCACTGCGGCCTCGGCTCGAAAGCGATCGTGTTGTTCGGTCGCCCGAGCAGAAAGAGCGCTACCTCCCGATGCTCGCCCGCGGCGAGACGCTCGCCGCGTACGCGCTCACGGAACCGGACATCGGATCCGATGCGCAGAACATCAAGACGAGCGCGCGCGACTGAGCGACGACGGCTCGCACTGGATCCTCAACGGCCACAAGCAGTGGATCGGCAACGGACATCGCGCCGGCGTCATCGCGACGTTCGCGCAAACGCCCGCCGAGCGGCACGGCGAGCGCGTCCAGCGGCCCACCGCGTTCATCATTCGGCCCGACATGCCCGGATTTCGCGTGGCGAGCACGGTGCGAAAGCTCGGCATTCGCGGTTCGACGCAGGCCGAGCTTCGTCTACGACGACACTGCAGGTTCCGGCGGACCACGTGCTCGGCACCGTGGGCAAAGGATTCGCCGTCGCCGTGCACGTGCTGAATGGCGGACGTCTGACGCTCGCCGCCGGGTGCACGGCCGGAACGAAGGGCATCGCTGAACGACATGGCGGCATTTCACCGAGAGCACGTATCCAGTTCGGCAAGCCGATCGTCGAATTCGAGATCACGCAACGCAAGCTGGCGCGGACGGCGTCCGACGTCTATGCGGCCGACGCGATGCTCGGCGAGCTCGCGCAACCTGGCGTCGAGCGCCGGAGAGCGATTGGGCGCTCGAGGCGGCGTGCTGCAAGGTGTTCGCGAGCGAAATGCTCTGGCGCGCGGCGGACGAGATGGTGCAAATCGGCGGCGGACGCGGATTCGTGAAGCCCTATCCGTACGAGCGCATGCTGCGCGACTCGCGCATCAACCGCATCTTCGAGGGCACGAACGAGATTCTGCGGCTCTTCATCGCGCTCAACGGCATTCAGGGTCCCGCCGAGCAGTTGAAGGAAATCGGATCGGCGCTGCGCCGGCCGCTCCAGAATCTCGGATTGATCAGCGGCTTCGCCGCCTCGCGGCTCAGAAGCGCGCTCGGGGCAACGCTCGACGCTCGACGTCGATCTGCACGAGCGCCTCGCGTCGCACAAGCGGTATCTCGAGAAGCACGTCGCCGAGCTGCACGTACCGCGACGCAGCGCGATCATCCGCGCACTATCGCGAGCGAGATCGTCGAGCGGCAGCAGGAGCTGGAGCGGCTGTCCGACATGGCGATCGAGCTGTTCGCGACGGCGTGCACGCTTGCGCGCACGCAAAGACTGATCGACGACGCGCGGCGCCGAGCGGTGCGGGCGCGAGCTGGATCTGTGCGACCTGTTCGTGGTCGAGTCCGGGCGCCGGTTTCGGACGGCGCGCGATGGCGCTTACGAGTCGCGCGCAGGACGAGGACGCGGCGTCGGGTGGCGCAGCGTGTACGGGCGATGCAGGTTACGGCGTCACGGACGCGATTCTCGAGTGCCGAACGAGTACGTCGCGCGGAGTGAACGTCGAACGCAACATTCACCTGAGGTCGCGTGCCATGCCGAGCATCTACGACATCTCCCTTCCGATCGCGCAACGGCGGCGTGGTCTATCCGGGCAATCCGAGATTCAGCATCGACGTCACAACAGGCGATCGTCGAAGGGCGCGAGCTCGAACGTGTCCGCTGCTGTCGTTCGGGTCGCACACCGGCACGCACGTCGACGCGCCGAAAGCATTTCTTCGACGAACGGCGCTCGGCGTCGACGCGCTCTCGCTCGATGTGCTCATGGGGCCCGGCCGTGCTGATCTGCGTCGACGACGACGTGATGGCCGTCGGGCTGAACAGACTCCAGCCGCACGAGCTTACGGGCCACACGCGCATCCTGATCAAGACGCGCAACTCGGCATTCATTCGCGATAGCGAGTTCGTGAAGGACTACACCTATCTCGCGCCGGACGGCGCGGCGTATCTCGCGTCGCTCGGCGTGAAGCTCGTCGGCGTCGACTACTTCTCGGTCGAGCAGTTTCACTCGGGGCATCATCGGACGCACCGCATCGCTGCTCGAGCGAAGGATCATCATCGTCGAGGGCTCGACCTGTCGGCGCCGCCGCTCGGCCCGTACGAGCTTGCGCGTGCTGCCGCTTGCGTCTCGGCTGGACTCGATGGCGCGCCGGCGCGGGCGGTGCTGGTCGGATGACGCGCGCCATCGAGCTCGTGCTGTTCGACATCGGCGGCGTGCTCGGCAGCAATGGCTGGGATCGTGAGCAGCGCGCGGCGGCGATCGAGCGATTTCGGGCTCGACGCCGACGATTTTCAGTACCGGCACGAGGAGACCGTTGGCGCGCTGGAAGCCGGCCAGATCTACGCTCGACGAGTATCCTCGACGTCACGGTGTTCTGCCGCCAGCCGCGAACGTTCTCCGCGACGAGTTCAAGGCGTTCATGTTCGCGCAGAGCGTTCCGTGGCCGGACGAGCATCGCAGGTGGCGCGCGACGTCGCCGCGCTCGGGCGTTCGCATGGCGACGCTGAACAACGAGAGCGAGAGCTCAACCGTCCATCGCATCGAGCGGTTCGGGTTGGCGACCTGATTTTCCCGACGTTCTTCACGTCCTGTTGGCTGGGCGTTCGCAAAGCCGACGCGCCGGATCTACCAGCGCGTGCTTTGGAATGACGCATGGCCGATCCGACCGCGACGGTGTTCGTCGACGATCGTCTGCAGAATCTGACTCCGGCGGCGGCGCTCGGTGATGAAGACGATTTTGTTTCAGAGTGCCGGAGCAGTTGCGGCGCAGACTTGACGGTCGCAGGGCTGGTGATGTAGCTTGTCATCCCGAGCGAAGCGAGGATCGGCTCATGGCGAGCAAGGACAAAATCAAAAGCATGACGCAGCGTGAAGACTTGGTTCAGTCGCCTTTGTCTACCACCTCGTACCGAGATCCCTCGTGTCGCTCGGGATGACCACTTCCCAGAATGAGACTCTACGTGCAGCTAGCGATGATCGGACTCGGGCGGATGGGCGGCAACATGGCGGAGCGGCTCATGCGCCGTGGACACAAGCTCGTCGCGTTCGACCGGACGCCCGACGTCGTCGCGAAGTACGAGAAGCTCGGCGCGACGAGCGCCAGCGACCTCGCGACCGTCGTCAGATCGCTGCGAGCGCCGCGGATCATCTGGATCATGGTGCCCGCCGGCGATCCGGTGGATCGAGACGATCGCCGACGCTATCGCCCGATGTTGTCGCCCGGCGACATCATCATCGACGGCGGCAACTCGAACTTTCACGACACCATCCGCCGCGGCGACGAGCTCGCGCAGTCGAAGATCGAGCTCGATCGACTCCGGGCACGAGCGGCGGCATCTGGGGACTCGAGAACGGCTACTGTCTCATGGTCGGCGGCAGCGACACCGCCGTGAAGACACTGCGAGCCGATCTTCACCGCGCTCGCGCCCGAAAACGGCTACGCGCACGTCGGGCCCGACCGGCGCCGGCCACTACGTGAAGATGGTGCACAACGGCATCGAGTACGGTCTGCTGCAGGCGCTACGCCGAGGGATATGAGATCTTGCATGCGTCGAAGATCTTCCCGAAGCTCGATCTCGCAGCAGATCGCCGAAGTGCTGGCAGCACGGCAGCGTCGTGCGGTCGTGGCTCAACGAGCTCGCGGCGAGCGCTTTCGCGGCGACGCGTCGCTCAGCGACGTCAAGGGCTGGGTCGCCGACTCCGGCGAAGGGACGCTGGACCGTGCAGGAAGCGATCGACCTCGACGTCCCGGCGCCGGTGATCACGCTCTCGCTGCTCGACGCGTTTCCGCTCGCGCCAGACGGATTCGTTCGGCGCCAAGGTCGATCGCGGCGCTGCGCAACGAGTTCGGCGGCCACGCGGTGAAGCACTCATGAGCGCCGACGCACGCAACGGCAATCGTCTCCGCGACGATCCAAGCACGGCAGTTCAGATGCCGAGCCGTCGCCGAGCGTCGCGCGACCGCGCCGACCCGTGCACGATGGTGATCTTCGGCGCGCTCGGCGATCTCAGTCGGCGCAAGCTGCTGCCGGCGATCTATCAACTGATGAACGAGCACCTCGTCGACGAGCGACTTCGCGGTTCTCGGCGTCGGCCGCGACGACACCATGACCGACGACACGTTTCGCGAGCACATGCGCAAAGCGCTCGGCGAGTCGGACGAAGTGAACGGCGTCGACGACGAGCTATGGCACGCAGTCTCTGCGACCGCTTGTTCTTCGTCTCGGCGGACCTGACGACAGCCCGACGGCTACGCGGCGTCGGCGACGCGGCTCAGCGAGATCGAGAGCGGCCGCGCGCGCGCGAGAATGCAACCGCCTGTTCTATCTGGCGCGTGCCGCCGAGCGTGTTCGAGCCGATCGTGCGCAATCTGTCGAAGAGCGGGCTCGCGCCGCGCACGCGCACGCCGGACGAACGCCCGTGGATGCGCGTCGTCATCGAGAAGCCGTTCGGGCGCAGCCTCGAGAGCGCGCAGCAGCTCAACGATCTCGTTCTCGGCCTGTTCGCCGAGCATCAGACGTACCGCATCGATCACTACCTCGGGAAGGAGACTGTTCAGAACGTGCTCGTGCTGCGGTTCGCGAACTCGATCTTCGAGCCGCTGTGGAATCGGCAGTGGATTCATCACGTGCAGATCACGGCCGCCGAGACGGTCGGCGTCGAGGAGCGCGGCAAGTACTACGAGGAAGCCGGCGTCGTTCGCGACATGTTTCAGAACCACCTGCTGCAGTTGCTGTCGCTCACGGCGATGGAGCCGCCGGCGCAGATGACGGCCAACGCGGTGCGCGACGAGAAGGTGAAGGTGCTGCGGTCGATTCGTTGGTTGACGCCCGAGTCGATTCCGCGACAACACGGTGCGCGCGCAGTACACCGCCGGGTCGGCGGGGGAAAGCCGGCGACGGGGCTACGTCGAGGAGCCGGACGTCTCGCCGGAATCCACGGTGCCGACGTTCGCCGCGGTGCGCCTCTTCGTCGACAACTGGCGATGGAACGGCGTGCCGTTCTATCTGCGCTCCGGCAAAGCGCCTCGAAGAATCGCGTGTCGGAGATCGCCGTGCAGTTTCGCGCGCCGCCGCATCTCATGTTCGGCCACCAGACGCGCGAGGCGATGCGGCCGAACACGCTCGTGATGCGCGTGCAGCCGAACGAAGGCGTGTCACTGAACTTCGAGGTCAAGGTTCCCGGCGCCGCGGTGCGCGCTCACGTCGAACATCGAGATCGCGCCGGTGGACATGGAGTTCAACTACGCCGAGGCGTTTGGCGAGAGTCACGGCGCCGGCGTACGAAACGCTGCTGCTCGACGTGATGATCGGCGAGGCGACGCTGTTCACGCGCAGCGATGAGGTCGAAGCGGCGTGGCGCGTCGTCGATCCGCTCATTCGCTATTGGGAGACGAACAAGCCGAAGCGCATGCCGACCTACGCCGCGGGAAGCTGGGGGCCACGCGAAGCGGACGAGTTGATCGAGGAAGACGGCGTGGAGTGGCGCGAACCGTCGACCTGACGGTCCCTCGCGTGCTACGGTAAGCCGGCGGCGAGCCGTTCGAGGTGCGCGAGGCGATCCGCACGGCGGTCCCAACTCCGACGAGTCGGCGACCCGCGCCGACCCATCGCGCACGACGATCGCCGTGTCGACGTCCATGGCGAATGGCTGCAGGTCGTGCGTCGCGATGAGAATCGACGCGCCGGCGGCTCGGCGCGCGCGCACCCAGTCGCATATGAGATCTCGCATCGCGTGGTCCATCGTCTCGAGCGGCTCGTCGAGGACGATGACGCGCGGATCGCCGATCAGCGCGGTGGCGAACAGCGCGCGCCGCCGCTGCCCCATCGACAGCTCGCGCACGGTGTGCCACGCCGACTCGAGCAGCCCGACCCGATCGAGCGCATTGGCTGCCGCTGTCCGCGGCTCGCCGCGCAATCGCGCCACGAGTTGCAGGACGTCGGCGATCGACGCGTACGGCGTGAGCTCAGGATGCTCAGGCACATACGCCAGGTGGCGTCGCGCCTCCGCCTCCGACTGCCAGAGGTCCAGATCGTCGATCGTGATCGTGCCGGCCGTTGGACGCTCGACACCGGCGACGATGCGCAGCAAGGTGCTCTTTCCCGCGCCATTCGGGCCGACCACGATCGTGAGTCCCGGACCGATGTCCAGCGACGGAATGACGAGCGCTGGAGTTCTGCCGTCGTATGAGAACTCTATTCCGCGAAAGTGAATCACGCGCCGCTCAGCCAACCGGGATCACCTGTCGCGGCGTGGTGCAGCTCGACCCACCGCGTCGCAACCCGGTTTCTCTCGCGCCGCGCGCCGAAGCCAAACGAAGAACGGAGTCGCGGCAATCGCGCCGAGTGACAGCGGCGGCCACATCGGCGATGCGCGCCGCCCGCAACGAGCAGGACGACCATGCATTCGCCGGCGGCGCCCGTCTGCAGCGGTTGCCAGCGCCGCGTACCGCGGCCGACGCGGACGTTGCAGCGAGAGGAAGAAGCGAGGCGACCACGAGTGCTTGCGTCGCGCTCACAGCAGACAATCCTAGTGGCACTGCACAGAGTGGGATTCCCAACAAGCACGCGTCGCCGAGCACTCGATGACGGGCCGACCAGGGAAGCGAGCGTGCCCACGGCCATGGCTGCCGCGTCGCGAAGTAACGCGTTCGCGAGCGCACCAGCGAACAGCGCCAACGAAATCACTCCGCAGACACGAACGACCGGTTGCGGCGGTGGACGGAGGAAGCTCCGGATTGTTCGCCGTGATGAAGTACGCGAATGACCCGACGACGGCCGGTAGCGCAGCGCTGGCGGCGATTCCCTGCGGCCGCATCGCGCGCCAGCCCGCTCGAATCCAGATCGCCAGCGCCGAGCGATTTCTCTTCGTCAGTGACGACCGGCGCTTCTTGTAGCGCGGACCGACAATCTCCGGTCCCAGTGCATCGGCGATGGCGAGACAGACGATCGACGCAACAATCGTCGGCCACGTGCCGATCACACCTGAGCCCGACGGCGCAACGCGGCGATGAGCCGCGTATGAAGTCGCCTCGAGAGGAAGCGCGGCCGCCGCAACGGCGGCGATCATCACCGCGAGCGACGCGACTTTGGCCGGGCGAAACGTCCGCGTGATAGACGAAAGCCGCCGCGAGGACGCAGATCGGAACGAACGTCGCCACCGCAAGCTGTGCCATGCACAGCGCGATCAGCCGCCGGCCCGCCACGAGGCCCGCGCCTCTACCGGAAGACTACGCATCCATCCCGCTCGCGCCGGAGCAGCACACGAGGCGCGGCTGTACCGGCGAACGCAAGCGCAATCGCGGCAAACACGCCGCGGCTCGCGCCGCCGTGTCCGCGCGCCACCAAGTCGAGCACGAAATTCTTAAGCGTCGCGAGACCGTCCGGCGCCGAACCGAACGACAAAAACGACGACACCCAGCACGACGGCATTCGCTCGCAACGCGACGCGTGCGCCCGCCGCCCAATGGAATCGCACCAACGGCAGCACGCGCTAGTGCCCTCGCTCGCCCTTGCCCTCGAAATCGATGAACGCCTTTTGCGGATCGGCCGCCACCAGTTTGACGCGAACTTTGTCGCCGACGTCGAACCCTTCGTGGTGACGGACGACCATGCCCTCAGCCGGAGGATGAATCGTGCGCACGAACGTGCCCTTCTGGTTCGCGCCTGTGACGATCGCGTCAAACGTCTCGCCAATGCGATCGCTCAACAGCAACGCCGCGACGATCTTCCGAACGTTGCGCTCCACCTTGTTCTCGGCGTCCTCACGCTCGGTGCATTGCTTGGCGACCGCCGCCAGCTCGTCGTCGCTGTACGGCAGCCGGCGTATTCGCCAACGTCGCTTTCACGAGCCGCTGCGTGACGAGGTCGGCGTAGCGCCGGTTCGGCGCCGTCGCGTGCGTGTAGTCGTGCGCCGCCAGCCCGAAGTGGCCGCCTGGATCCTTTCCCGGCAGGTCGAGCGCGTAGATGCCCGGCCCCATCAGCTTGACGATCGAGATTGAGAGATCTGGAAACCGGTCCGGGTCGGCGGCGCGGCGGTCGAGCGAGAAATGTGCGCAAGCGCGAGCGAGTCAGGCTCCGGCGGAAGGGACTCGCCGTAGCGTCCCGCGAGCTCGACGATGCGACTCCATCGCTCCGGCTCGCGCACCACGCGCCGAATGCCCGAGCGTCCTTTGGCCTCGAGGAATTTGGCGATCGCGACGTTGCTCGCGATCATGAAATCCTCAATGAGGTCTCGCGCGTGATTCTTGTGCACCACGACGCAAATCGACGATGCGGCCATTCTGCGTGACCGGGCTCGCCTCGATCGTGTCGAACTCGAGCGCGCCGTTCCTGATTCGCTCCAGCCTTGAGACGCTTCGAGGCAGTGGCCTGCAGCCTGAGCTGCGCGCTCAGCGTCGCGTTCGCGGCGATTTTTTCGGCGGTGCGCCGCCATCGAGCCACGCGCCGACTTCGTCGTACGCGAGCTTCGCCGTATTCCGCGCCATCGCGCGGTAGACGTCGTGCGAGACGACGGTGCCCTGCTCGCTCACAACCGTCTCGATCGCGATGATCAGCCGATCCGTGCTCTCGTTGAGGGACGTGAAGTCGGTCGACAACTTTTCGGGAAGCATCGGAAACATCTCGACGCCCGTGTACACCGACGTGCAGTTCGCGAAGGCGTGCTCGTCGAGCGGACTCCCTTGGGAACTAGCGCGTCGACGTCCGCGATGCCGACGACGAGTCGGATGTTGCCGTCGGCCAGCTGTTCGGCCATCTCGATCTGATCGAGATCGCGCGATTCGGTGTTGTCGATCGACGACCAGGGGCGATCGCGTAGATCTCGAACCTCTGGCCCAAGAGCCGCCGGATCCGGCGATCGCGTCGAGCTGGCGTTTGGCTTCGGCGTTGATATCCGGTTCAAAGCCGGCCGCCACGACGACTCGGCGCGCAGCGCGCGGCAAGCGTCGAAGTGTGCGCCGCGCAACGGCGTCGCGTGCGAATCGCTCTGGTTGGAATGACCGTGGCTCATTTCGATTGGATCGAGGATGCGAGCCGTAAAGCTCATCCCCAGCCGTCCGCGGTCAAGGCCGAAGTTCTTAGTCTCAAACGTCTGTCCTGAGCGATCGGGCCCCGCTGAGTCATCCTGAGGGAGCCAGAGCCGCAGCGAGTCGATGACCGAAGGCATCGCGTGCCCTCGAGGCAGGACGACCCCATCACTTTGTAGCGCGAATTGGGCGGAGCGAAGCGAATCTGGCGAATCGCCTCGCGCGGTGATGCACTGCCGTCGCAGCGTAGCCTGGACGACCTGCCTTGGCGCGGATTGCCGCTCGGGACGCTACGCTTCGCGGCCTGAGGGATCCGGCCACTTCGGCAAAGAGGATGACCTGGTTTCACCTGCGCCTCGGTCTTCGGGACGGCCCCAACACTTTGTAACGCGAGGTGGGCGGATCGAAACTGAAGTTGGCGAATCGCTCCGACGCGGCGATCCCGGCGAACGAGCTCAGAGACTTCTTCTGGAACCGACGCTCGAGACGTCCTTGTAGCATCCTGAGCGGCCGTCCCGAGAAAGAGTTCGTTCCGGTCGTATGGCGACGACACCGGATCTCACGGGAGAATTCGCGCAATCGCCATTCGCCATTCGCGCTCGAAATTGTTGGTGCGTCCAGGCCGTTCGACGCTCCGATGGCCTTGTCACATCCGCACGCATCGCTTTCATTCTCTGAATGCCGCCCTGCCACACCACGCCATTCGTCCAGCCCGGCATCATCATCGAGCCCGGTCGCCGGCCGAGCTCGAGTCGACCGAGACGTGCGACTACTGTGGCTCCGCGCGCGTCGGTTGGCGGAAATGCAAGTTGATCTGCGACGACTGCAAGCAGATCAACAAGAGCTGCGCGGATCTCTGACGATGAACGGATACAACTTCACCGAGCGCGTTCGAAAGGTTCTCGCGATGGCGCGCGAGGAATCGGCGCGATTGCACCACGAATACGTCGGCACCGAGCACATCCTGCTCGGATTGATCCGCGAGGGCGAGGGCGTTGCCGCCACCATCGTCGAGAACCTCGGCGTAAAACTCGAAGCGCCTGCGGACACGATCGAAGGCATCGTAAAAGGAACGAGCCGATTCAACCGTGTGGACCGGACTTGCCGTATACATCGCGCGCCAAGAAGGTGCTCGAGCTGCGATGACCGAGGCGCGCGAAGCCAATCACAGCTACGTCGGCACTGAGCACTTGTTACTCGGCCTGCTCCGCGAGGAAAAGGAATCGCGGCACAGGTGCTCGTCGACTCCGGTATCACGCTCGACAACGCGCGAGCGGAAATGATCGTCCGTTCTAGGCGAGGAGCGGCCTACAACCGTCCGCGCGCCAGAGCGCGGCTGCGCCGCAACGCTCGGTCTGGACGGCGACCGGCGAACCGTCGGCCCAGATGCCGGAACGGGTACGCGCGGTGCTGCGCTATGGACGAGAACGTCGCGACAGAGCTCGGATCGGCGGACTTTCTACCAATTCACGTCGCGATCGCGCTGCTCCGTCACGGCGATGGGTTCGCGAACGCAGTGCTCGATCGACTTCACTGCTGACCGCGCCGCCCTTTTGGGCGTATTGGAGAACGACGCCAAGCGTGATGCGCGGCCTCCTGCACCGGAACAAGACGCGACGGCCGGGCCGGAGATGATCGCGTGGCAGCGATCGATCGAAGGCGGACACTGGCGTTTGTCTTCCACGACGCTGCACGTGCTGCTCGCGCTGCTCGACACACGCCCCGAGATCGCGACGGCCTTCGAGGTTCAGGGCGTCAACGCGAGTCGTGTCCGGGCGGAAGCAATGCGGATGAGCGGCTGAGCGGTCAGGGAGCCGGCCGCGGACTGCGCGGCCGAGCAGGCTGAGCGGTTGCGTGTTCTACTAGTCGAAGTCGAGCGCCAGATCCATCGACGGCGCCGAGTGCGTCAGCGCACCGACTGAAATCCAATCGACGCCCGTCTCGGCAATCGCGCGAACCGTCGGCAACGATCACGCCGCCCGACGCTTCGAGAATCGCCCGGCCCGTCGACCATCTTGCACGCACGCCGCCATCATCTCGGTCGACATGTTGTCGAGGAGAATGATGTCGGCGCCGGCGTCCGCCGCGCGCGCTCGACTTGCTCGACGCGATCACACTCGACTTCGATCTTCACGCCCGGCCGGCGCGATGTCGCGCGCGCGCGCACCGCCTTCGCGACGTCGCCATCCAACGCGGCGAGATGATTGTCCTTGATCAACACGCCGGTACTCAGATCCATGCGGTGATTCGTTCCGCCGCCGGCGCGCACCGCGTACTTCTCCAGCGCGCGCCAACCCGGCGTCGTCTTCCGCGTGTCGAGAATCTTCGCGTTCGGTGCCGCGCACCGCATCGACGTATCGCGCACGTCAGCGTCGCGATGCCCGACAGCCGCTGCATGTAGTTCAGCGCGACACGCTCCGCCGACAACAGCCCGCGCGCGTGTCCGGTCACGAACAGCACCGGCTCGCCGGCCTTCGACGCGCGCGCCGTCCTCGTGCTCGATGCGAACCGTCGCCTTCGCGTCGAGCAGACGGAACGCCTCGAGCGCCAGCGGCAGTCCGCACACGACGCCCGTCTCACGCGCGACGAGCGTCGCGCGCGACCGGCGGTTCGAGACGACGGTTGCGATCGTCGTCAGGTCGTTGAAGGCCGCCGTCTTCCTGCAGCGCCGAGCGAACCAGCGCTCTGAGTCGCCTGCGGCTTCAGCGGGAAACGCAGCAAGTCCGGACACCGCTCGCGGCGGGCATCGTCAGACGGAGTGATGGTGCGCGGCAGAGTTCTGCGCTCGCGCGGGACTCTCGGGCGTCTCCATGACGACATACCTCCACTATTCCCCTGGATCTACGCCTTCGGCGACCGGTGACAATGGCTGCTTGCGCGCCGCCACCGATTGCGACCATCCGCTCGATCGCGCGGCGCGCTCTGTCGGCGACCGCGGTTGGAACGGTGATGCGATGCTGGTTGAACATCAAGGCCGCCGCGCACTTTCGGGAAGCGTCGTGACCTTCATGTAGGCGCACGACGCTCGCTCGTTCGCCGCGAAGAAACGCTTGCTTGGATTCTCGCGTCGCAATCGATGAAGAATGCCGACCTCGGTGGCGACGATGAACTCGTCGGCGCCGGAGAGCGCCGGACGTTTGATCATCCCTTCCGTCGAGAGGATCTGCACGCCCTCGGGATCGATGTCGCCGGCCGACATCGCCTCGAGCACGCTCGTCGAGCAGCCGCACTCCGGATGGATCAGAAACTCCGCTTCCGGATGCAGACTTCGCTGAAGGCGAATGTTCTCGGGATCGATGCCGGCGTGAACGTGACACTCGCCCATCCAGACGTGCATGTTCTTGCGGCCGGTCAATCGGCGGCACGTGCGCGCCGAGGAACATGTCGGGGAGAAAGAGAATCTCCTGATCGGCGGGAATCGAGTTCACGACTTCGACCGCGTTGCCCGACGTGCAGCAGTAGTCGCTCTCCGCCTTCACCTCGGCGGTCGTGTTGACGTACGAGACGACCACCGCGCCCGGATGCTCGGCCTTCCATTCTCTCAGCGCGTCGGCGTCGATCGTCGAGGCGAGCGAGCAGCCGGCGGCGAGGTCGGGAAGCAGCACCGTCTTTTCGGGCGACAGAATCGCGCGCCGTCTCGGCCATGAAATGCACGCCGCAGAAGACGATGACCTCGGCGCTCGTCTTCGCGGCCTCGCGCGACAGCCCGAGCGAATCGCCGACGAAATCGGCGACGTCCTGCGACTTCGGGACGCTCGTAGTTGTGCGCGAGGATGACCGCGTTCCGCGATTTGGCGATCCGCTTGATCTCGGCCTGCAGCGTCGGCGAGTTCGGCCGAGTTCGATGAGTCGAGCGGAGCTGCGGCGGCGGTCATGGTGAAAAAATCTAACCCCGTTTCCCGCCGACGCGACGAGACCGGCCGATCAGGTTTCGCGGCGCGGACGACCGGGTTTCCGTCCGACCAGGCCGGCACCTTCACGATCAACTCGGCGTGGTGGCCTGCCTTCGCGGTGGATCTGAATGACGTCGACCTTCGATGGCTCGGCTAAGCCGAGTTGCTCGGGTGCAACGTCCGGCATGAGCAGCATGAGGTGTGGCGACCACGGCCCGACGCGAACGCCGTCGGCGAGCGGTGACGAGAAGAGCACCTGCTGCGGGCGACATCATGTACGCCATCGCGGGTTTGTCGGCAAGACGAAGCTCGCCGCTCGCGTACGCCGCTCTCGACGGCTCGCTTCACCTCGTCCTCCGATTGTTCCTTTCTGCGCGGAGCGTGCTCTCCTTGAGCTCGCGCAGGTGCGCGTCGTCCGGCTTCCCTCCTGATCGAAGCGAGATCGGATAGCGGCTTCCTTCGTGGAGGTCGCGTCCGACCATGCAGGAGCATCCGTTGGTCCCGGTGCGTGCTTTGACGAACTCGGTACCGCGGATGACGTAGACGTCCGGCCTTCGATGAGATCTCCTGGGCGCCGCGGTCATGGCGAGCGCGATCTCTTCCGCCTCGCCCAACGATCGCGGCGGGCTTGAGGTACCGGGTTTTGTGGTCGCGGCGTCGTCGGACCAAGCGAGTGGCGACGCAGGGCGTGGCGGTGGCGTGACTTCAGAGTGGGGTCATGCTGAGCGCAGCGGATCTGAGCGGTGCGAGAACCGCCGGGGCGCAGCCGTTCCGATCGCGCAGTGACATCGATCCCTCGACTTCGGCGCTTAGCGTCTCCTGAATTGCACGAAGCTCGACGCGTCCGCCGAACCGTGCTTGAGATGCGGACACGCTTCGCGCGATCTCGGGCGAGCTTCCGCGGCGTCGTGAACGCTGAATGAGGAAGAAGCCTCCGAGACGATCGCCGCCCACGACCGACACCTGCGCCGCCAAACCACGCACTCGGCTCATCCTTGAGCCTCTCGGCGCTCACGAGCTTCCCTGCCGCTCGCCCGCGCGCCCATGCCGAATACTCCGCGATGATGCCTTGCCGAGCTGCGTAGGCGAGAGATTGCTGGTCGCTTCGTTGTCGTAGAGCAACAGAAGATACAGCTGCGACGCGTCCGTCGGTGCCGCGACAACGCTCGACTCCCGAAGGCAGCCGAACTCCACCGCGCCGCGCCATACCCAACGGCCATCGCGCCGACGAGCCCCGCAGCGACGAAGCGATCGCCGCGACCCAGGCCGTGGATCGCGCACACGCCACGCGCCGCGTCGAAAGGCGAGCGCGCGCGCGCGCCCAGCGCCGGCGCAGGAACGGGAAGTTCACCGAGCGGAGGCCCACATCGCTCTCACATTCAGCGCGATACGCGCGACACGCCGTACACATCCCGCAAGATGCGCCTCGACCGCGCGCATCCGCCAGCGCAACACCCCGCGATGATGCTATCGGCGATCGATTCGCGCGCGCGGTCGCAGCTCATGCTGTCGTTGTTCCAGTTCACGGTAGATCTCCCTCAAATCATTGAGCGCGCGGGTGCGCACGGACTCGCGCCGCGGCGGGCGTGCAATCGAGCACGCGCGCCACGTCGTCGTACTTGAGATCGTGATAGCGCGCGGAGCACGAGGCACCGCGCGTTGCTCCGGCTCGAGCCGCGCCATCGCCTGCTCGGCAGGGCGTGGCGCTCGCTCACCGGTTCCGCGTGAGTTGCCGCTCGGGTTCAGTCGCGCGTTTGGTGCATGGATTGCGTCTCGTCGATCCTGGCGCCAGTGTTCGTGGCAGACGTTGTACGCCACGCGATACAACCACGTCGTGAAGGCGGAATCGCCGCGGAAGCCGTCGCGGTACCGCAGCACGCGCGCAGAAAGGTCTCCTGCACGAGATCGCGTGCGGCGTCGGCACGGCGTGTCAGCCGAGCAGAGCGCGTGTACCGCGCGTGATGCCGCTCGAAGAGCACGCCGAGCTGGTCGACGTCCCCCGCGCACGGCGCGCATCACCGCTTCGTCGGATGTGTCGTTCACGCGCGTGGCCCCGTGTCTCCGCCTCGTTTGCTACTTATGACCGAAGGAGCAGGGCGTTTTGTTAGTGACCGAAATTGCAGCAGGCTCTGCCGTGGTGAGGTCTGAGCATGGCCTCAGACTCGCTGCGCCTCACTCGGGATGACGTCAGAGCGTCAGAGCTCGATATGCCGGCCTGCTCAGGTCCGCTTGGCGCGGGGATAGTCGGCGCGATAGTGGCCGCCGCGCGACTCCTTCCGCAGCAGACGCCGCCTCGACGATGAGGTGCGCCGTCTGCAGCATGTTGAGCTCTTCCGTGGCACCGGCGGGCAGACGCGCGCCGATCTCAGCGAGCCGCTCGAGCGCTGCTCGGAGACCGCGCGCGGTGCGGGCGATGCCGGCGTCCTCCCACATGACGTCGCGGATCGCGTCCGCTGCGACCTGCGCCGCGCCGCGATCGGGCAGCGGCGGCACCTTCCATTTCGCGACGGCGGGAGCCCGGCCGAGCGGCTTGACGTGACGACAGGTCGCGCGCGACGCGTTCAGCAAACACCAGACCCTCGAGCAGCGAGTTCGAGGCAAGCCGGTTGGCGCCGTGCACGCCGGTGCGCGCCACCTCGCCGACCGCGTAGAGGCGCTGCGCGCTCGCCCGACCGCGCAGATCGGTGACGACCCCGCCCATCATATAGTGAGCCGCCGGCGTCACTGGAATGAGATCGCGCGCGCGGATCGATTCCGCGGGCCTGACAGAGCGCGAAGATTCCGGGAAATCGTATCGACGAATCCCTCGCCGAGCTTTCGAGCGTCGAGGTAGACGCGGCCCGTGCGCTGCTCGCGAAAGATCGCCCGCGCCACGACGTCGCGCGGCGCCAGCTCGGCGAGTTTGATGCCGGCCGCGCATGAATCGCACGCCGCGCGCGTTGACGAGCACCGCCCCCTCGCCTCGCACCGCCTCCGAGATCAACACCAGCGGGTTTTCCGGCGTGTCGAGCGCCGTCGGATGGAACTGCACGAACTCCATGTCGGCGAGCGGTGACGCCGGCCGCGATGCGCGATCGCGAAACCGTCGCCGGTCGCGACGACCGGATTCGTCGTGTATCGATACGACCTGGCCGCATCCGCCCGTCGCGAGCACCGTCGCGTCGGCGATGATCTCCGTCGCGCGACCGGCGATGCTGGCGCGCACGCCGTAACAGATTCCGCGACGGACGATCAGATCGAGCACGCGCGCGCGCTCGAGCACTCTGATGCGCTTCGTTTCGCGTCACGCGCGCGACGAGCGTTCGCGCCACCTCGGCGCCGGTCTGATCGCCGTGCGCGTGGACGATGCCGATTCTTCGAGTGCGCCGCCTCGCGTCCGAGCTTCAGGCGGCCCTGCGGATCGAGATCGAAGTGCGGCGCCGGCGGTTTGCAGCTCGCGCACACGCGCCGGTCCTTCCTCGACCAGCACCTGCACCGCCGCCGCGTCGCAGAGCGCGGCGCCGGCGGCCAGCGTGTCCTGCCGATGCAGCGCGGGCGAGTCGCCCGCTCCGAGCGCCGCGGCGATCCCGCCCTGCGCGTACGCCGTCGCGCTGTCGAACAGCGACCGCTTGGTCAGCAGCATGACGTCGCCGTGCTGCGACGCGCGCCACGCGGTGTGCAGTCCGGCCACACCGCTGCCGACGACGAGAAACCGAGTACGAATCCGATCGGTCATCGCGTGAAAGGTAATCAGCTGATCGCTGGCTGTACCGCCTCGTTCCCGTGCGCACGGCTGTTCCCTCGCCGAGCTGTTCGTCGGTGCAGTGCGCTGTTTCGTTCGCGTGCATGCTGCTCATCCACGTGGCTCCGTGCGCCCAGTCGCCGCGGTCGCGCGCCGAGGCGGCGACCGGCGGCGCGCGTCAACGTCGGCATCGTGCTCGACGTCGGCGGACTCGGCGACAAGTCGTTCAACGACGGCGCCTACCGCGGCGCCGTTCGCGCCGAGCAAGGAGCTGGGCGCGCGCATCCGGCTGATCGAGCCGGGCGAAGGATCCGACCGCGAGGCCGGCCTCGCGGCCTCCTCGCCGCCGGAGCACATGGACATCGTCATCGGCGTCGGGCTTCATCTTCACCGACGACGTCACGCAGCTCGCCAGAGAATACCCGAACATCAACTTCGCGGACGTCGACTACTGCTGTCGGCACCGACAAGGCCGGGCAGTCCGATTCCGCCGCCGCCGAACGTCGCCGCGCTCAAGTTCAGCGAAGAAGAAGGCTCGTTTCTCGTCGGCGCGCTGGCCGCGCTCGTCGGACAGTCGAAGAAAGTCGGCTTCGTCGGCGGCATGGACGTTCCGCTCATCCAGAAGTTCGAGGCGGGCTACAGCGGCGGCGTGAAGGCACGTCTGCCCGGACTGCACGCGTCGATCGCGCAGTACGCCGGCGTCACGCCCGAAGCGTTCCGCAATCCCGGCAAGGGCAAAGAGCTCGCGCTCAGCCAGTACCAGCAGGGCGTGAACGTCATCTACCACGCGTCCGGCTCCACGGGGCTCGGCGTGTTCGAGGCGGCGCGACAGACGGGCAAGTACGCGATCGGCGTCGACGCCGATCAGTACAGCGAAGCGCCGGGCCGCGTTCTCACGTCGATGGTGAAGGGCATCGACGTCGCCGTGTTCGACATGATCAAGCGCGTGACGCGACGGCACGTTCAAGGGCGGCATCTACACGTTCGGTCTGCCGGAGAACGGCGTGGGCTACGTGTACGACGAGCACAATCAGCGCGCTGATCCCCGACGCCGTGCGCGCGCGCGTCGAAGCAGCTCGAGGCCGACATCATCGCCGGGCGCATCACCGTGCCGAGCACGCAGATGACGCGCCGAGCGCGTCGACCGCGACGCCGCCATCGCGATCGACTCACCGACATCGACAAGTCGTTCGGCGCCGTGCAGGCGAACCGCGGCGCGTCGCTCGAGGTCGCGCGCGGCGAGATTCACGCGCTCGTCGGCGAGAACGGCGCGGGCAAGTCGACGCTGATGCGCGTGCTGAGCGGCATGTACGCGCCGGACGCGGGCCGCATGGAAGTCGCACGGCCGCGACGTCACCGGCTGGTCCACCGCCGACGCGATCGACGCGGGCGTCGGCATGGTGCACCAGCACTTCATGCTCGTGCCCGACGCTCACCGTCGCCGAGAACGTGATGCTCGGCCGCGAGCCGACGAACGCGTGGACAGCTCGATCGACGCGCGCGCCGAGCGCGAGGTCGCGCGAGCTGCAGCGCCGCAACGGACTCGCGCGTGCCGCCCGAGCGATCGTGTCGCCGATCTCTCGGTCGGCGAAGCGCAGCGCGTCGAGATCCTCAAGACGCTCTACCGCGGCGCGAAGATTCTCATTCTCGACGAGCCGCACGGCCGTGCTGTCGCCGCCCGAGATCGAAGAGCTGTGGACGGTGCTGCGCCGCATGCGCGACGGCGGCGAGACGATCGTCCTCATCACGCACAAGCTCGACGAGGTGATGGAGATCTCCGATACGATCACCGTGATGCGGCAAGGCAGCACGGTCGATCGGCTGCGCACCGCGAGCGACGACGCCGGCCGAGATCGCGAAGGCGATGGTCGGGCCGCGACGTTCAGCTCGCGATGGACTACTCGCCGACGAGCTCGGCTGCGGCATCGAGCGGGCGGTCTGCGCGGCCGACGACGCCGCTGCTCGAGGTGCGCGATCTCGTCGTGAACAACGCGCGGCGGTCGACCGCGGTGGACGGCGTGAGCTTCGGCGTCGCGCCCGGCGAGATCCTCGGCATCGCCGGCGTCGAAGGAAATGGACAGACGGAGTTGCATCGAGGCGATCGCCGGACTGCGCGCCGTCGCGCGCGGCTCGATCGCGATCGGCGGCGCGCGACGTCACCGCGCTCTCGGTCAAGCGCGCGCGGCGACGCCGGCCTGTCGCACATCCCCGAGGACCGCCACGCGCGCGGCCTCGTTCTCGACTACATCGATCGCCGAAAACCTCATCCTCGGCCAGCAGCATCGCTTCACGCGCGGCGTGCGGCTCGACAGCGAGCGATCGCCGAGAACGCGCGCGCGCAGATCGCGGCGTTCGACATTCGCCCGCCCGATGCCGAGCGCTCGCCGCGCGCGCGCTCTCCGGCGGCAACCAGCAGAAGATCGTCATCGCGCGCGAGATGGGACGCGCGTTTCAGGTGCTGCTCGCGCGCGCAGCCCGACGCGCGGCGTCGACGTCGGCGCGATCGAGTTCATTCACGCGCGGCTTCGCGAGGCGCGCGACGCCGGCAAGGCGATTCTGCTCGTCTCGGCCGACCTCGCGCGAGATTCTCGCGCTCGTCCGATCGCATCGCGGTGATGTACGGCGGAAAGATCGTCGTCGTCATGCCGCGAGCGGCGGCGAGCGAAGCAAGTCGCTCGGACCGTACATGACGCGGCGCCAGCGGACACGCGGCATGACGGCGCCCTCCGCCGCGGCCCGATCGCTCGCCGAGTCGCGCGATGGGCGATCTCGAGAGGCGGTGCTGCCGGCGATCGTCGCGCTCCTCGTCGCCGCTGGTCGTCGGCGACATTCTCATTCTCAGTCATTCGGCCAGAATCCGGGCACGGTGTACCGCCTGCTGCTCGAAGGCACGTGGGGCAACGCGTACGGCCTCGGGCAGGTGCTCTACAAGACGACGACGCTCACGTTCACCGGCCTCGCCGTCGCGATGGGCTTGCGCGCCGGCCTGTTCAACATCGGCGCCGAGAGCCAGCTCGCCGCCGGCGGATTCGTCGCGGCGCTGGTCGGGCTCGCTGCTGCCTGTCGGGCTGCCGCGCTGGTGCACGCTGCCGCGTGTACATCGTCGCCGCGGCGATCGGCGGCGGCGTGGTCGGCCGGCATTCCCGGCGTGCTCAAGGCGAGATTCGGCGCGCACGAGGTGATCACGACGATCATGCTCAACTTCATCGTGCTCGCGCTGCTGAACTATCTCATCGTCGGCGCACCTCAAGGTCGCCGGACACGCTGCACACGGCCGAGATCCACGCCGGCGCGCTGCCGCGACTCTCCGGACGTATCGTCGCGCCGTTTCACGGCTCGGCGGCGAACGTCGTGCTGTTCGTCGCGCTCGCCGCGGCGATCGCGTGCGGCTGGTTTCTCGTTTCGCACGCGCGCGGCTTCGAGCTGCGCGCGCGTCGGACTGCAGCCGCAGGCGGCGGAGTACGCGCGGCGTCGACGTCGGCGGCGTGTGGTGGCAGACGATGGCGCTCTCCGGCGCGCTCGCCGGACTCGGCGGCCTGAACTTCGTGCTCGGCTACAAGCACTACTACGAGGAGGCATTCGCGTCCGGCGCGGGCTTCCTCGGCATCGCGGTGGCGATCGTCGGGCGGAATCATCCCGATCGGCGTCGTGCTGGCGGCGCTCGTGTTCGCGACGATGTCGCAGGGGCGGACTCGCGGTGAACGCCGTCGTTCCCAAGCAGATCGTCGACGTGCTGCAGGCGGTCGTGATCATCGCCGTCGCGCGCGTCGGTGCCCGAAGTGCGACGCATGATCCGCCGCGGCGCGCGTCGGCGGCCGATGATCGTCTTCGCGTTTCTCGCGCAGACGCTGCGCATCGCGATTCCCGTACCTGTTCGCGGCGAGCGGCGTCATGTCGGAGCGGTCCGGGCTGATCGGGCTCGGTCTCGAGGGCTACATGCTCGGCGGCGCGTTCTGCGGCGCGCTCGGCGAGCTACTACTACAGCGGGAGTCCGTGGATCGGTCTCGTCGGCGCGATGCGCGGGCGGCGTTGCGCTGGCGCTGCTCTACGCGGTGACCGCGATCCGCTTTCGCGCCGATCAGGTGGTGGTCGGCATCGCGGTGAATCTGCTCGTGATCGGCGCGACGCGCTTTTTCTCGCGGCTCGCGTTCCACAGCTCGGCGAACTCTCCGCGCGTTCCTGGCTTCGGCGCTGAGCAGTCGGGCACCGGAATCGGCGCGCTGGTCGGCGAACCCGCTCGTGTGGCTCGGCGTGCTGGCCGTCGTCGTTCGTCGCGTGGCTGCTGTACCGAACGCCGTTCGGACTTGCGCGTGCGAGCGGCGGGCGAAGCATCCGGTCGCCGCGACGTCGGTCGGGATTCACGTGTCAGCCGAGTTCGCTATCATCGCGGCCGCGCTTTCGGGCATGCTTGGCGTCGCTCGGCGGGCGTACCTCGCGCTCGACCAGCATCAGTTCAGCGCCGAGATGACGGCGGGCCGCGGTTTCATCGCGCTGGCGGCGACGATCTTCGGCCGGTGGGACCCGTTCGCGCGCCGCGCTTGCCTGTCTGTCTTTGCGGCCGCGGAGACGCTTCAGATCCAGCTGCAGGGCGCGCAGGCTCATTCCCGTCGCAGTTCGTCGAGATGATCCCCTACGCGCCTGACGATCATCGCGCTGGCCGGCGTGGTGGGCCGAGCGGTGCCACCCGCGGCGCTTGGAGCGGCGACGAGTAAGTCGACGTGGGATGTCGGACGCTGCTAGCGAGCGAAGCGAGGGATTGGCTCGGGCCGCGAGGGCTTGCGCGTGGCTGCGCTTAGTTTCCGAGTCTGGCCATTCCTCGCGTCAATCGCTCGCGCTGTACAATCCGCGCGAGCATTCGTGCCCAACTCAGTCGCGGCACAGTTGCCGACTCCAGCACGCCGCGACCCTCGCCTTCATCTTCGTGCCCAACTGCGCCCACCATCCACACGACATGGGCAAAGCTCGTCGTCCTGATGATCACGGCGTTCATCGACATGGTCGGAACGCTGATGATCATTCCCCTTCTTGCCGTTCTACGCGAAGAAGTTCGGCGCGAACGGCCTTGTCGTCGGGTTGCTCGTCTCGTCGTTCGCGATCGCGCAGCTGCTCAGCGCGCCGATGTGGGGACGCTTCTCCGATCGATACGGCCGCCGGCCCGCGCTCATGGTCGGGCTGGCGGCGTCGGCGATCGCGTACGTCGATCTTCGCGTACTGCCGACTCGCTGTGGCTGCTGTTTCTGTCGCGTCTCGTGCAGGGCGTCCGGCGGCGGAACGGTGAGCGTGATCCAGGCCTACGTGGCCGACGCGGTCGAAGCCCGAGGAGCGCGCCAAGGGGCTGGGATGGCTGTCCGGCGGCGACTAACGCCGGCGTCGCGCTCGGACCGGTGCATCGGGTCGCCAGCGTCGATCACGTTCGGCCGCACGCGCCGGGCATTCATCGGCGGCGGCGCTATGCCGTCGCTCAACATCAGCATTCGCGTGGCGCTATCTCGTCGGGAATCGCGCGACATGGTCGAAGCCCGCGCGAGCGAAACATCAAGCCGGGCCGATCGCGGCGAGGCGGTCGTCGCGCGTCATCACGCACTCGAGCGAGCCGGCCGCGCGCTCTGATCTGGATCTACGCGATTGGCATCGGGGCCGTTCCAGGGCGTGAACGCGATCTCTCGCGCTCTTTCTCGCGGCGCGCTTCGGCGTCACGACGCAACGACGATCGGATATTTCTACACATACATCGGCATCGATCTCGGTGCTGACGCGGGCGCGTGATTCTCGGATGGGCGGTCGACCGGTTACGGCGAGGCGCAGGCTGTCGCGGCTCGGCCAGGCGTTGCTGGCGACATCGGGCTGGCGCGATGCCGTTCATGCACTGGATGCACGACCCGGCGGCGTTCGCCGCGAGACTGGGGCGAGTTCTTCCGTGCTCGGCCGTCGCACTGCGTCCCATACCTGCCGCTAGCGCTGGCAGTTGCGCCTGCTGCCGCTTGGGACTGCGTTCACATTTCCGTGTGTCACGGCGCTGCTTCTCTCGCGCGTCATTCCCAGTAGCGAGCGCGGGCCTGTACATGGGCGTGCAGCAGGCGTCTGGCGGCGCCGCGCGGGTGGTGTTTCCCGATCGCGGCGGGATGGGCATTCGATCGATACCCGGGCCTGCCGTTCATTGTCTCGGCGGCAAGCCTGGTTGCGGGTACAATACTCTTGGGGCTGGGTAGCGGAATACGCAGCCGGCGCAGACGGGGACGCCCCGGCGGCTTAGTCTCGGTCTGCGCGGTCCAACGTTACTGGGAGGTTTGCATGCTGGCTCGTCACATTCGCAGCGCGGTTTCCCTGTTGTCGGTGATCATGGTGGCCGCCTGCGGAGGTGGGGCTCTGTGAGCCGACAGGGGGCTCGGGGGCGACGGCATTGGACATCGTCTCCGGAAACGGGCAAAGTCAGCTTGTTGGATCTCCATTGGCGTTGCCGCTCGCCGTCCGTGTCACGGCAGAGTGGAACGTTGGTCAAGGGCGCGACGGTCGCTTTGCCGTGACCGCCGGAAGCGCGACCGTGACGCCGTCGAGCGCCGTGACGGACGCCACCGGCCAAGCAAAGGCCCAGGTCACGCTAGGCTCTTCGCCAGGCCAGGTCACGATCACCGCGTCGGTCTCCAGGACCAGTCTCACGGCCACGTTTGTCCAGACGGCCGGCGCGTCGACGATCACTGCGGCTTGCCAGTCCGGTTCACCAGCAACGCTCACGGCGGGCGAGGGTTCGCGCTGGTGTGTCCGGGACCGGTATCTGCCTTGGTGGCGGCGCAACGGGCTCGGATTTCGCCCTCGTCGCGTTCTACGCAACACCGATAACACGGCGGTCGCACAGGTCGGTGTCACCGCGCGAGGGCGGCCGGAATTGTGCTTGCGTCGGAAACACCTTCGTTCGACGCAACGCAGCTTGGCGGATTGATCGCGGGTCGACAACGTGGGCGTCGTTCCGAGCGACGGCTTTGCGTGGTCGGCACGTCGCGAGCTCCGCCCGAAGATTCCGGGAGCGCAGGCATGGTACCGGCGGCAAGCGTCGGCCGCTACGATCCCGGCGAATCCGGCGATCGGATCGTGACGCTCAACGCCAACGGCGGCAGATACTGTTCCAGCCCCGATCAACGTCGTCGCGCGCGTCGCCGCGGTCTCGAACCACGGCGATCGTCGTCGCCGACACGGCGAATCCGACCGGCGGGTTCACCGACGCCGAATATCTGTCGTTCGCGACGATGTTCGACACGCTCGATCAGCCCGCTCGACGTCGCAGAACTTCGGCGCAGCCGACGGACATCGACAACAACGGCAAGATCGTCATCTTCTTCACGAAGGAAGTGAACAAGCTCACGCCGCGCGGCGGCCGAGGCGTACAGATGGGCGGATTCTTCTTCGAGCGCGACCTGTTCCCCACGGCGGACGCACGCAGTTGGCTTCGAGGCTGCGCCGCGAGCAACTTCGCCGAGATGTACTACTCGCTCGTGCCGGACCCGCAACGCGCGTGTTCGAAGCGACCGTGCGCTCGAAAAAGACGTCGCAGGACATGACGCCGGGCACGCTCGCTCACGAGTTCCAGCATCTGATCAACGCCGGACGCCGCGACTCTACGTCAACAGACGCCGACGACGTTCGAGGACGGCTGGCTCAACGAAGGACTGAGCCACATCGCCGAGGAGCTGCTGTACTATCGCGTCGCGCAGTCTCGCGCCGCGCGCAGAACATCGACGTCGCGACGATTCGGCCGAATCGGGCGTCCGTCGACGACGCGTTCAACAACTATCAGGGCGACAACTTCGGCCGCTTCGAGAGTCTTCATCGGCAAGCCGTCGCAGACGTCTGCCGTACGCCGACAACGATTCGACTCCGGAGACGCGCGGCGCGACGTGGCACATGCTGCGCTATCTCGCCGATCATCGCGGCACGTCGGACGCGCGACACTGGATGCGGCTCGTGAACACGCACGACGACCGGCCATCAGAATCTGTCGCAACGTGTTCGGCAGCAACTTACATGACGCAGATTCGCGACTGGGCGACGTCGCTGTTCAGCGACGACGTCACCGGCGTGACCGACGCGCGGTTCCTCGAGTCGAGCTGGAACATGCGCAGCATCTTCCCGCGCCTCGTCGAACAGCGGCCGATCAGCCGCTCGGCACGCTATCCGCTGACGGTCATTCCGCTCTCGGACGCGTCAGCCGGCGAACGTGTCGATCTATCGCCGGTGGCGTCGGCGTATTTGCGCTTCACGGTGCCGGCGCGCCGTCAGGCGTCGATCGACTGGTCGGCAGGCGGGCTTCCGGTCTCGCCGCTCGATGCAGTTCACGGTGGTCGGATCGCAGCTGCAGCCGCTCGTCAGACTTCGCGCGTCAGTCCTGAAGGAGCGAAGCAACTGAAGCGCTTGTCAGTCCTGGACGTTTCAGACAGCCGTCGGCGCGATCCGAGCGATCGCTTCGAGCTCGCTCATCGGTCTCAGAGAATGACCGCTGACGCCAGCGCCTCCGGCGCGCTATTCGCCTGCCTACGTCTTTTCCTTCGCCGCTTCCTGCAGACCCGGCTCGCTCGCCAGTACCGCGCGCGCGATCTCGACCATCGGCACTGAGCGATCCTGGCTCGTGCGCTGCAGGATGCGATACGCCTCCTGCTCCGACGAGCCGCGTGCGGCGCATGAGAATTCCCTTCGCGCGCTCGATCGTCTTGCGGTTCTCGAGCGCCTGTCGCGCCGACTCGGCGTCTGACGCGCCGACAGCAGTTCCTTGGCGCTGCGTGGCCGCGATGACGGATCGTCGAGTCGAGCACGCGTCGGCGGCGCGGGCTTCGGCAGAAACGCGATGCGCCGCGGTCGCCGTGACGTCGCGATCGCTCAGCGTCAGCGCGTGTGATCGCCGCTGAACAGCACGACCGCCACGCCGGGCATCGTTTGCGTGATTCGCTCCGGCGGCTTCGATGCCCGACCCGTCGGGCATGTGCACGTCGAGCAGCACGACGTCAGGCACGACGTCCTTCGCGCGCTCGATACGCTTCGCGACCCGTCGAGACTTCGGCGACGACGATGTGGCCCAAGCTGTCGCCGAGCAAGTCGATGAGCAAGCGATCGCGCGTTGTCGTCATCTTCGGCGATCGAGCACGCGGATGGATGCGGCTGTTCTGTCATCTGAGGCAATCTGATCTCGCTAGCCGAGTGCGCGCCAGCGGCGAGCTCGCGGTTAGTTCTCGCCCGCGACCTGCGCGAGCAATTCGGATGTTCGTACCGGCTTTCGCAGGATGAAGTCGCCATCGGCGCCGGCGCCGACCCGCGGTTCCCCACCCGTCACCACACCGATTCGCATCGACGGCCAGCGCTTCACGAGCGAACGTGATGAGCTCCCATCCGCTGCCGTCGGACAGATCCGATGTCGGTGATCGAGCACTTCGTACGCGGGGCTCGCGTGTCTCCAGCAGCTCCGTCGCTTCGCGTGATGCCCGGCGGCCGTGTCGACCTTGTGACCGTCGGACTCCAGCAAGCGCCTGCATGAACTCGCGACTGTCGTGGATGATCTTCGACCAGCAGCACGCTTCGCGACCAGTTCGTCGCCGCGGCTGATTTCCGTGATCTCCGTCACTGGCTGCACGCCGACCTTCGGGAAAGACGAGGCGAATCGTCGTTCCCGCGCCCGGCGACGATTCGATCTCCGCGCGACCGCGGTGGCGCTTCACGATGCCGTACACCTCGGCAAGGCCGAGTCCGGTTCCCGCTCTGCCCTTCGTCGTGAAGAACGGCTCGAACGCGCGCTCGCGAACCTCGGCCGACATGCCGATTCCGGAGTCGCTGCACCTCGAGACGCACCGCGTCGCGTCGCGACTCGCGTGCGCATGCCGAGCGTGCCGCCGCCGGCCATCGCGTCGAGCGCGTTCTGCACGAGGTTGAGCAGCGCCTCGCGAAGCTCGCCGGCGATGCCGCGGATCATCGCGCCACGTCCGCAGGTCGCGCTCGAGGTGGATCGTGCCGCCGCGCGCGCGCTCCGCCCACAGCGGACGCGTCATCGCCGACGACTTCGTCGCACACGAGCGACAGGTCCACCGATCTCTTCGCGCTCGGCCTGCAGCGGCTCCTGGCGGATGAATCGGCCGACCCGCGCCGCGGTCGCGGCGCCGGTCTCAGCCGCCTTCGCGATGCGCACCGCGTAGTCGCGCACGGCCGCCGGATTCTCGGCGTTCGTCATCGAGAAGATACGCCGCCGCCATGATCGGATTGAGCGCGTTGTTGACGTCGTGCATCACGCCGGCGGCGAGCTGGCCGACCGCGGCGAGCCGCCGCTCTCGCGCGCGCGCTTCCTGGAGCGCGAGCAGCTCGGCGGTCCGCTCCTGGACCATGCGCTCGAGACGCTCGGCTTCCGTCGACACGCGTTCGTACAGCTCGGCCGTGCGGCGAGCTTCCTCCTCGAGCGCTTTGGCGAGCTGCGTCTTCACCGTGACGTCGCGCTCGACGGTGACGGCGCCGCGAATCTTTCCGTGCTCGTCGTACAGCGGGTTCGAGTTGACCTCGATGATGACCGGCGACGCATCCGACGCCGCGACGCACGGCGAGCGTCTCGCCACGCACGCGCTCGCCGCGCAGCGCGCGCGCCGTGGGATGCTCGTGCATGAAGAGGCTCGTGCCGTCGATCGTGCGCGGGCGGTCGAGCTGCCAGAGCTCGCGCAGCGTCGACGGCTGGCCCGGCGCGGATGATCCTGGAGCGCCTGCGTGTTCGAGCGGACCGTGCGCCCTTCGGTGTCCGAACACGCGCACGGAATCGGGAATGACGTCGAAGATCGACTCGAGCTGCGCGACGCTCCGGCTGAGCGTTCTCGCGCAGCTCTTCGCGTTCGCTGACGTCGTTGCCGGCGAAGAGAGATTCCGCGACCGCCCGGACTCTTCGGTGAGCGCGACGAACGTCGTCTCGATCAGACGACGGCCGCCGCGATGCTGGAAGTGGAATGCGCACCGCGCTGCGCGGCTCGCCGGCGACCGCGCAGCGCGGCGTCGATCTGGTCGGTGAGATCGGCGAGGGCGTTCGGGAACGCGTCGTAGATCGAAGACGCTTCGATCGGCTGCGATGCGGCACACCGGTCAGCTCGCGATAGCGCGCGTTCGCGCTGGTCAAGCCGGAGGTCGGCGTCGAAGATCGCGATCGACGAGCGGAACCGCCTCGAACAGCGCTTCGAGTCGAACGCCGGTGATGCCGATTCGCGGCGAAGTCGAGGCCGGCAGACGGCTGCAGTCACGAGAAGCCGAGTTGAGACGCGCGGTCAAACCGCCCGACGTCGGGCCGCGCCTATCGATGGATGGACGATCGACGGCTTTGAATTGTAACAGGAGAACATCGCGCCATCATCTCTCACCACTGCGGTGGCAGGACCGGACCTTGAGCCGTCGGCTCGGCGTGCTGTGGGTCGGCGCGTAATGAGACGCGTGCCGCGCTCGAACGTGAAGAATGAATATCCCCACTCAGCAACACGCTCAATCGATTTCGGAAGCCGGCAAGATACATGATGTGGACGAGCAACCATGTCCACCAGGCCAGCGCGCCGCTCAAGTGTTGTCCAGCAAGCACTCCCACCGCCTTATACCGTCCGATCGTCGCAAGATCGCCCTTGTTTCTGTATGCGAAACGTTCTCGTCCTTCGCCGCGAATCGTGTGAACGATGTTTCGCGCCGCCGTGCGTCCCGCTCTGCATCGCCGCCGGCGCGACGCCCGGCACCGGCTTGCCGTTCGTGCGTCAGCACCGCCAGGTCGCCGATGACGAAGACCTCCGGTCGACCGGTGATGCTGAGGTCGTCGTTCACCACAACGCGTCCCATGCGGTCGAGCGGCGCGCCGAGCGATGCGCCGAGCGACGACGCGGCGTTGCCTGCCGCCCAGAAGATCGTGCGCGCCTCGATCCGCTCGGTCTCCAAGCTCGACGAAGCCATCGCCGACGTTCGTGACAAACGTGTTCGTTCGCACTTCCACGCCGAGCTCGTTGAGGTCGCGCTTCGGCGTGCGCCGACAGATCCTCGGGAAACGCCGGGAGCAGATCGCGGCCCGCCCTCGATGAGAATGATGCGCGCCGAGCGTCGTATCGATGTGGCGAAAGTCCTTCGGCAGCGCGAACCGCGCGATCGTCGGAAGCATGCCCGCGAGCTCGACGCCCGTCGGGCCGCCGCCGATGATGACGAACGTCAGATTCGCCGTGCGCTCCTCGCGTCGTCGGTCGCCCGCTCGGCGCGCTCGAACGCGAGCAGCCAGCGGCGCGCGCAGCTCGATCGCGTCTTCGATGCTCTTCGAGTCCCGGGCGCGGGCCTCCCATTCGTCGTGGCCGAAGTACGAGTGGCGCGCGCCGGCCGCGACGATGAGAAAATCATAATGGAGCTCGCGTGCCATCGGCGCAGCGAACGATGCGCGCGTCGGGCTCGATCGACGTCACCTCGCGCGAGCAGCACGTCGGTGTTGCGCTGCGACGCGCAGCAGCCAGCGAATGGGCAGCGGCGATGTCGCTCGGCGTGAGCGTGGCCGTCGCGACCTGATAGAGCAGCGGCTGGAAGACGTGATGGTTCGTGCCGATCGATGACGGTGACGTCGGCGGCGCGTCGCGCTTAGCGCGCGGGCCGCGTACAGTCCGCCGAAGCCGCCGCCGATGATGACGACGTGGACGCATGCCGTGAACCTCATCGCGGTCATCCGAGAGCGCGACAGCGACGAGGACGCTGCCTCGAGCGTTCACCTGCCGCGCAGCGATCTTCGTTCGCTCGATGACCGGCTGCAATCGCGCTGGATCAGCACGCCGACGCACGCACCACCGCCACTGCGCCGATCACGTTGTGCCAGAGAAACGACGACCTTCGGCGCAGCCGAAATTCACCGTGCCGACCACGAACCATACCCGGCGATCAATCCGAAGAACGCACCGGCCGCGCGGCGCCGACGGAATCATCGCCAGCAGGAAGACGCCGAGGATCGATCCGTAGAAGAACGAGCCGAACCGGTTCACGACCTCGATGAGCGAGCCGAGATTGACGGCGTACGTCGCGACGATGCAGGCGAACACGCCCCAGAACGCCCGTCGCGGCGCGCGACACGATCGAGGAAATGCGCGTCCGATGCCTCGGCGCGGATCCAGCGCCGATAGAAATCGATCACCGACGTGGTCGACGAGCGAGTTGAGCTCGCCGGAGATCGCGTTCATCGCCGCGGCGATGACGGCCGCGATGAACAGCCCGGCCAGCCCGATCGGCAGATGGTCGAGTACGAAGCGCGGAATGATGTAGTTCACGTCCTTCGACGGCTGGCCGTCACCGATCGCGGCCATCGCCAGCGCCTCGGTCCGAACCGCGATCGGCACTGTCATTGCTGGAACGGAATAGCTGCATCGCGCCCTGGTCGCCGCGGCGTCCTCGCGATCGCGCGCTTGCGACGCCAGCGCGCGCGCGGCGCTCGCGCGCCGCGAGGTCTGCCGGCGTATCGCGCCTCCAGTGTGCCATACGCCGCCGGTTCGCGCCGCGCGCACGGCGCTTCTCGTGCCGCCGGGTTGAACAGGAGCGGCGGACGCTGGAATTGATAGAACACGAACACGAGAACGCCGACGAGCAGCACCAGCGCCTGCAGCGGAATCTTCCAGTACGCGCTGATCAGCAGCGACGCTGCGCGCTTCGTCCACCGACTTCGCCGCGAGATAGCGCTGCACCTGGCTCTGATCGGTGCCGAAGTACGACAGCATCAGGAACGTTCCGCCGATGAGCCCGACCAGAACGTGTAGGTGTTGGTCAGGCTGAACGAGAAGTCGAACACGCTGGAGCCGTCCGGCCGCGCCGGCGATGTGCAGCGCGTCGCTCGGCGAGACCGGAATCTTGACGAGCAGCGTGATCACCACCGCGAGCGAGCGCCGCCGACGATCAGGAACATCTGCTTGACGTCGACCCAGGTCACCGCCTGCACGCCGCCGACCATCGTGTACAGCACGGCCGGCACGCCGATCGACGCGCCACCGACAACGCCACCGGCCAGCCGAAGATCGCCGAGAACACGACCGCCGGCGCGGCGATGATCGCGCCGCACGACATGCCGCGCGATACAGGAACAGAAACGCCGGTGAGCGATCGCGTCTTCGCGTCGAACCGGCGCTCGAGATACTCGTACGCGGTGTAGACCTTCGCGCCGTGGAGAACGGCACGAGCGTCACGCCGAGAATCACCATCGCCAGCGGCAGCCCGAAGTAGAACTGGACGAAGCGCATTCCGTCGGTGGCGCCCTGGCCGGTCGTGCCGATCATCGTGACGGCGCGAGAGCTGCGTCGCCATCACTGACAGTCCGACCGCCCACCATGGCAGGCTGCGGTTCGCGAGGAAGTAGCCTTCGATCTCCTTCGGTGCCCGCTCGACTGTCGTCAGGCCGTGGATCACGACGTACGTGCATCCAGCCAACGACGATTACCCAGTTCAGCCGATGCATTTGATGGCCGCTGGTGTGGTTGACTGGTTGCTGGTTGACGGCTCAAGCTGAGAAGTTCTGCTGGAGAAGCCAGAGGAGGATGAGCGCGATCACCTGCACGGCCATGACGCTGAAACAGCGTCACGCGAAACACGGCGCGAGGTTTCATCCCGCGTCGTCATCGGCGCTCCCACGCCAGCCGAGCACCGAGCGCGATCAGCAAGCCGCCTGTCACGCGCTCGAGCGCACGCCTTCACGCGCGGGCGGGTGAGCACCGCCCCAAGGCGATCGATGAACCACGCGTACGCCGTGAGCCAAGACGAAGCCCATGGCGATGTGAATGCTCGCCAGCAGCAAGGCTTCGGCGAAGTACGGGTTCGCCGGGCGAGATGAACTGCGGAAGAAACGTCAGATAGAAAACGGCGACCTTCGGGTTGAGAATGTTCGTAAGAAAACCCTGAAGGAACGGTCCGAGCCGTGCGCGCCGCGCCGAGCTCTGCCGACACCACCGCGGCCGGTTGCCCGGCCTCGCGAATCGACTGGATGCCAATCCAAATCAGATATCCCGCGCCGAGCGTCTTCACCACGTTGAATGCGCGTGGCCGACGTCGCGAGAATCGCCGACAGCCCGAGCGCCGATGCGGTCGCGTGAATGACACAGCCGGCGCAAATGCCGGCGATCGTCAGCATCGCGCGACGACGCCCGACCGCGAGAACGTTGCGCGTCACGAGCGCCATGTCCGCGCCCGGCAGAATGGTCAGAAGCGCCGCGACACCGATGAACGCGTACAGCCGCGGATCAACGCTCACGGGCCGCACCGGTCCAGACGCCGCGGCGCTCGGACGGTTGCCGCTGCTCGCTGATCCGCTGAAAGAAAGTTGATGAACAAGCGCGCCGCTCCGGGATTGCCGGCGGGAAGCTGCCGGAAGAACGAAAAGGTCGTGTAGATGTACGTCCCTTTCCCCACCGGCGCGACCAGCACCGCGGCATCATTCGGCGGCTCGTCCTTGTCGTTGATCGAGAACAGTGAGCGACACTGCTTGTCGAACGTGTGCGGCATGTAAAGCGAGCGCTCTTGCACCCAATCGCGAAATCCGCCTCGCCGATCTTGTTCGGCGAGGACAAGAGTGGCGACGTCGGATCGAGCACGCGGACCACCGCAGTCTCGTCGGTCACACGATCGGCCGGACGCGTGAGCGTGATCGGATACGGCAACATCGCGGGTTGCGTCATCTCCGTCTGGCCATACTGCGTCACGATCGTTCCACCGTCACGCGCGAACTGCATGAGCAACGGATGTCCAGCCTGAGCGCCACGCACGGTTGGCCTCGATATGCCCGCGGGCCGAGAACGATCGTCGTGAAATTCGAGAGCTTTGTCTGCGGCGAGCGTCACGGATCGAACTCGGTGACCGAAAGTCCAAGCTGCTCGAGCATCGGCATCACGTTGTCGCCCACGCCGCGCACATAGCCGATGCGCAAATTGGCGAACGTCGCGTTCACCGCTTCGATTTGCACCGTGGCCGGACCGATAGATAGCGCTGCGGACGAATGTGCTCATACTCGACCGGCAAAAAGCCGAGTGAGAACGACTCAGCCGTGGCTCTTGGCGGTCGCTCTGATTGAATCGCGCCCTGGCACCAGCTTTCCGGTCACGCGGAAGAACAGCGTCGCGTCGCCGACGACGGGTGCAGCGTCACACGACGCGTCGGACGAATCGGTCGTCAGTCCCTTCGGCAGCGCGAGCGAGACTTCCGACGTCCCGAGGAATGGGATGGCCGATCGCACTGCAACCGTCATCACACGCTCGAATGCCGAGTTGGCTCGCGCGTACTCGACGTCGTGCTGTAAGCAGAACTGTAATCTCTGGGAACGGTCGCCAGCGGACGCCGGACCTCGCCGCGTACCGCGTCGGCAAATCGGTAGACGATCGGCCCGGCGCGAACGGGAACGCGGACACCGCCGAGGCTGATCACCGCGTCGACGCCTGAGCTGAAGAGCCGATCTTCGCCGACCACCATCTCCGCGAGCGGCTGGGTGAACGTGTCGCGATATCGTGGGCTCTTGAGCCACCACGGAAACGTCGGATCGGAGCCGGCCCGATAGACAAGCGTCGTCTCGAGCGACGCTATCCGGCAGCACCGTCGTCGGCTGCGATGCGCCCCCGGCTGTTCGAGGAATGACGGCCGCTCGAGAACGAACGGCGTCTTTCCCTGGTTGTACACCGACACCGCGACCGTCAGCGTGTCGCGCTCGGCGATCAGCTCGCGCGGGGCAGTCGCCTCGACCGTCACGCCCAGACGCGTCGAGCAACGCCGCCGACGCGCGAGCGCGCGTCGAAGCCAGCGCCAGCGCGAGATCGCCGATCGCGCCCGCGCAGGCGGGCTGCGTGCTGTTCAGACGTGAGCGTCGTGCAAGCGACGCCCGACGCGCGGCGCGCGACGCGAGGCGAACGTACCGCACGAGCGGGTCGACAATCGTTGCCGGGTTTTTCAGGTCGAGCGCCTGACGAACCAGCCGCTCGACAACCGGCAGCGAGTCGACTGCGGCGCACCGAGTCGGCAAGCCGGATCCTTGAACGCGTCCAACCGCTATCGAGCCCGTCAGAACAGGCCGCGTTCACTGGCGCCGGTGATATCAGACGCGCGTGACACCTCGAGGCGCACTGCGTCGAAGCGCGGGCCCGGTTGCGGCAGGCCGCCTGCCTGCGACAGCGATGCTCTGAACGACTCTCCGTCGCGATCTCCGAGTACGTTCGGCCGAGCAGCGCGTCGTATTCGCCAACGTTGAACGTCAACGCCGCTGTCCGTCGTTCGCCGCGCGCCGATAGAACTTCGCGGTCGTCCAGGGCGGAAGTCCACCGACAGCGGACGGGCGGAAGCCGAACCGAGTCGGCCGCCGCATCGAACACCTCGCGCGCCAGAACGCCGAGTACTGATGGTGCCCGTGCCCATCCTGCGGCGTGCCCGACCAAACGGCGATGATGACCTGCGGCCGAAAAGCGCGCACGATCGCCACCATCGTCCTCGAGGATCGAATCCTTCGGCCAGTGCTCGTACGTCTCGTCGATGGTTTTAGAGAATCCGAAATCGAACGCGCGCGTGAAGTACTGCCGTCCGCCGTCGATACGCCGAGCCGCGAGCAGCTCCTCGGTGCGGATCATGCCAGAGCGACTGGCCCAGCTCGTTGCCAATAAGATTTTGGCCGCCATCGCCGCGCGGTCAGCGACAAATACGCCGTCTCGATGTGCCGGGCCTTGGCGAGATACGCGATCAGCTGCGTATCCTCGTCGTCCGGATGCGCACCGATCATCATCACGCGAGTCGTGGTGCCGAGTCCATCGATCAACTCGCCCAATGCAGCGGCGCCGCGCTCCTGAGCTGAGAGTCGCGGCGCGCGCGGCGAGCAACACGGCACACACCCGAGCATCAACGTTCGCTTCAACACGTCGCTGATCCCTGGTGAAGGATCCGGCGGACGATCTTACCGGGCGACGCCCGCCTTTTTCTTCGACACCGACGCATACGTCAGCGCATCCTTGACGATGCGCGCCTGTTCAATGGCGTGCGACGTCTGATGCCCCTCGGCCGGACTCGCCCGTTCCGGCCGCCCGATGTACCTGAGCGTCGTCAGCGTGCCAATCGACGCGCGCGAGGCGGGGTTGAACATAGGTCCAGCCGCCCATGTTCTTCGGCTCTTCCTGCGCCCACGCCACCTCTCGACGTTCGGATACTGATCGACGAGCTCACCGATCTCACGCGGCCACGGCGCGAGAGCTCCTCGACACGAATCACGGCGACGTTGGCCGGCCGCTCCGCCATCGTCGCTCGTAGTGACACATGCCCGCTGCAGAACACGAGGCGTTGCACCGCCTCGCGATGCTGCGACGCCACGGGATCGTCGAGCACCGGCTTGAACGTCCCAGTCGTCAGATCCTCCAGCTTCGATGCCGCGGCGACCAGGCGAAGCAGCGACTTGGGCTGCATCAGTACGAGCGGACGTCGCGGACGTCGTGGCCGCCTGACGCCGCAGAATATGGAAGTACTGCGCGGGCGTCGACGGATTGGCGACGCAGCATGTTGTCCTCCGGCCGACAGGCTGCAAATACCGCTCGAGACGCGCGCTCGAATGTTCAGGGCCCTGCCCCTCGTATCCGTGCGGCAGCAGCATCACGAGCCCGACTCCTGCCGCCATTTGGCGCGGCCGCGCCGAAATGAACTGGTCGATCATCGGCTGCGCCATGTTGGCGAAGTCGCCGTACTGCGCTTCCCACAGCACCAGCCTCGTCCGGCGCAGCCAGTGCTGAACCCATACTCGAAGCCGAGCACCGCCGTCTCGGAGAGCGGGCTGTTATAGATCTCGAATGGCGCGCGGCCTGCGGCAGCCTGGCGAGCGGCGTGAACGTAGCGTCGCCCGTCTCCACGTCGTGCAGCACCGCTTGCCGATGCGAGAACGTTCCGCGCTCGGCGTCCTGGCTCGGTGATGCGCACGCTCACGCCCTCCGTGAGAGCAGTGAGGCGAACGCCAGCGCTTCGGCGTGTCCCCAATCGATGCCGCCGTTGTTGATCGCGTCACGCGAGCGCGGGCAGCGTCCGTTGCACCGTCGGGTGGAGCGTGAAGTTCGACGGCCCGCTCAGAAGCTGCTCGTTGAGCGCGACAAGCTTTTCTGCACGGCGCGTTTCGGACCGCGGTCGCGACGCACGCGCGGGCGCACGTTCCAGCCTTGCGTGTCGGCGACGTTCCTTCCTTTCTTGATTTCCTGAAAGATCACTCTGGAGCCGGTCAAGCATGCGCCTTGTCGGCGGCGGCCGACCTTCCTCGTCCGTCGCCAGACGCTTCGCGGACCAGTCGCGCGCGCGAGCACCTGACGCACTGGGATGTGCCGCTGATGACTTTGTACCATCAGCGGCTGCGTGAACGCCGGCTGATCCGCCTCGTTGTGGCCGTGCCGCCGGTAGCCCACGAGGTCGATGAGGAAATCCTTATTGAACCGCTGACGGTAGGCGATGCCGAGCCGCACGGCCTGAATGCACGCTTCAGGCGTCGTCGGCGTTGACGTGGACGATCGGGATCGTCGAAGCCCTTCGCCAGGTCGGCTGCGCGTAGTGCGTCGAGCGCGCGTCGATCGGGTCGGTGGTGAATCCAACCTGATTGTTGCCGATGATGTGCAACGAGCCGCCGACGCGATACCCGCGCAGCAGCGACATGTTGAGCGTTTCGGGAACGATGCCCTCGCCGGGGAACGACGCGTCGCCGTGCGACGACGACCAGCGCAGCGCCGCCTCGAGACGCGCGTCCGGCGCACCGCCGATCACGCGCTGGCGCGCACGAGCGACGCGCCGGCCACGACCGGATTCACAAGCTCGAGATGGCTCGGATTCGGCACGAGCTCGAGTCCCACCGGGCGCCGGATACCGTGCGTTCGCCGCGATAGCCCTTGTGGTGCCTCACATCGCCCGTGTCGCTGTCGGCGTTGGTTCGCAGGGTGGCGAGCCCTCGAACTCCTCGAGCAGAGCGCGATAGCGACTTCCCATCACATGCGTCAGCAATAATACGTAAC
>ERZ1370068.1890-contig-11841_pt1 | contig 44175 bp, 56 predicted proteins | sample MGYA00561227_ERZ1370068 | MGnify/ENA primary metagenome ERZ1370068 (study PRJEB38410, sample SAMEA6850437) | metagenome | study: Metagenomic assessment of the ecological functions of the soil: analysis of the soil microbiota associated with the...
CCAAGCTCATGTATTGCTACGACGAGCTCGTCGAGGTGACGCCGTCGGCGATCCGCTGCGCAAAAGGATCCTCGCGCCGCCCGAACCATCAGGCTGGCGCCTTCCATCAGGGATCAGGGATCAGGGGATTAGCGAGTGCGCATCGATGGCTACGCGCCGATCGAGGACTACGCCCTGATCGGCGACGGCCGGTCCGGCGCTGGCGTGGCGTGTGCGACGGCGCTATCGACTGGCTCTGTCTCCCGAATCTTCGATCGCCCAGCGTCTTTGCCGCGATCCTCGACGCCGATCGGCGGCAATTGGCGCTGCAGCCCGACGCCGCGTCTGAGTCGTCCCTGCCGCTATCTCCCGCGCACCAACGTCCTCGAAACCACCTTCAATGACCAGCCGCGGCGTCGCCCGCGCCATCCCGCCATGATGTCGCCGGCACCAGCAGCTCGCAACCTGGATGCGCGAGCTGGTCCGATCCATCGAAGGCGTCTCCGGGTCCAGATGCCGATTCGCGCTGGCGGCGCCAGCCGCGCTTCGGATCTGACGGCCGCGGCGCTGCCGCGGTGCGAGTGGCGCCTCGGGGTGCCGGTCGCGACCTGGGGCGCCGAAGCGATCGCGATCGTGCCCTGGGCGGCCGGGGACGCCGGGCCTGGCGCGACGTGACGCCCGTCGAAGGGCGGCTCTCGAGATCGGCGGCGGCGGCCGCGCGCGACGCTGGCGATGGCCCACGGCCTACGCCGATGCCTCTCAGGCTGCCGGGGCCGGCAGGCGATCGCCTCGCGCTCTCGGCGGCACGATCACCGCCGCGGGCGCAGCGGTCGGCGGCGCGTCGCCTACGATGGCCCGTGGCCGGAGCTCGTCCTGCCAGCTGCTCGCGCTCAAGCTGATGATCTCCGCGCCGTCCGGCGCCGCGGCAACCGCAGCCGACCACGCGTCGCTCGCCGGAGGAGATTGCGCGGTAGCCGCGCGGAACTGGGACTATCGCTTCTGCCAGCTGGATTCGCCGATTCCGAACTTCATGATCGGGCGCCCTGCATGCAGCTCGGCTGCCATCGACGAGGCGCGGTCACGCTGTTCCTGGTGGTTCATGCAGGCGACGGCGCTCACCGAACCGGAGCGTCCGCGTCCTGTATCAGCTCGGACGGCGGCATCGGTCCGGCCGAGCGCGGAGCTGGGCCTGGCCGGCTATCGCGGCTCGCGGCCGGTGCGCGTCGGCAACGGCGCGCTGGAGCAGGTGCAGCACGACATCTACGGCGCGCTCTCGAGACCGCGTGCGCTCTACAGCGAGAGGGAGCACGCGCTCGATCGCGACACCGGCGCGGTCCTTGCGCGGATTGCCGATCATGTTCGCGACATCTGGCGCCGGCCGGATTCGGGGATCTGGGAAGTGCGCAACGAGCCTGTTTCACTTCACGCACTCAAGGTGACTGTGCCGGCGGTGGCGCTCGATCGCGCGCTGAAGATGGCAGGCGAGGGCGAGCTGCCGGCCGGTCACGCGCAGCGCGTGGCGGCGCGAGGCCGGACGCGATCCGCGCCGCTGCGTCGACGCGAGTGCTGGTCGCGAGGATCTTCAGGCCTACACGCGCATCGCCGGCAGCAGGGGACGTCGACGCCAGCCTCCTGATGCTGCCGCTCGTCGGCTACGAGGACCCTCAGCGGCTCGCGTATCGGGCACGATCGACGCCGGTCAACCACGCTGCTTCGCGCCACGGGGACTGTCGTCTATCGCTACCACGCCGACGATGGCGTGCCATGGCGGGGAGGGCAGCTTCCTGAACTGCTCGTTCTGGCTGGTCAGCGCGCTGGCGCGGTCGCGGCCCGTCGGACGAGGCGACCGCGCTGATGGAGCAGGCTGGCGGCGCGCGCGAACGACGTCGGGCTGTGTGCGGAGGGAATCGATCCCGGCAGCGGCGCGTTCCTCGGCAATTCCCCGCAGGCGCTAGTCCACCTCGCGCTGGTCGACGCCGCGGTCGCGCGGTGTCGAAGTGCCGGACGCGCTGATCCCGTGCCGGAGCCTCCTGATGCTTCGCAGTGTCGGCCATCGCCGGCTGGACCTTCCGCCGGCACGCCTGGTGTGCTCGACGCTGGTGAAGGCGGTCGAGCGAGCTGTCGCCGGCGCGGATGGATCCGCCGCCTGCTGCTCGGCACGGCGGTGCACCGACAGCCGGTCGACAAAGGCCGCCCGGGCGATCGGCTTCCTTCTGGCACCCTGATCGGCGGCATCCTCGCGGCCGGCTGGCGCGCCGCGCGGACTGTCCAGGTCGTCGGCCGCAGCTCGTGGCGGCTGGGCGGCGCTGCGTCGGCGCCGTTCACGCGATCTTCACCGTCGACGGTGCTGGTCAACGTGCTGCTGCCAGGTCGTGCATCCCGCCATGGCGACGAGTCCTGGCGACCGCCGCGAACGAGATCGCGCTGATCGAGCCGCCCGGGCTGCTCACGCTGAATCCACGGGCCAGGGCACCGTCCTCGTCAACCTCGCCGCGCACATCGCCTACGGCGTCGATCGTCGGCCTGGTGGTCCGCAGCTGACGCGGCGGCGAGGCTCTGCCGCGGCACCGAGGCATCATGGGGCGGTGTTTCAACGTCGCACCAGCGGCTCGGTGGTCTGTCCCATCGTGCGGGTCGCTGGTCGGCGTCCGCGACGACAAGTGCTACACGTGCGGCCGTTCGAATCCCGGCTTGTGGGGATTCGGTCCGATGCTGCGGCAGATCGGCGCCGACTTCGGCTTCGCGCAGATCGTCGTCGGCACCTGCGTCACGCTGTGGGGTGATCATGCTGCTGATGTCCGGGCTCAATATCCGCGCCGGCAGCGTCCATGTCAGCGTTGTCGCCGAGTCGATCTGATCCTGTTCTTGACCGGCGCGAGCGGCGCCGAGCCCCTGTTTTCTTGTGCGGTCGCTGGTGGACAGTGCTGAGCGCCGGGTGGCTCCACGCCGGCCTGCTGCACGTCGCGATGAACACGTACTGGGTGTGGCAGATGGGGCCCGTGATGGCCGACATGCTCGGCCCGGCGCGGACCGTCATCATCTACACCGTCGGCGGCGTCACCGGCTTGCGCGCTGAGCTCGCTTGGGGGCCTGCTCCCGGCGCATCCTATTCTCTGCACGGCGCGGATGTCACGGTCGGCGCGTCGGCGCTGGTCTTCGGCCTGATTGGCGCGCTCTATCACTACGGGCGCACAAGCAGCAGCATCGCCAAAGCAGCAGGCACAGTACATCATCGTCAGGCCGGTGATGTTCGGTATCCTCAGTGGGCGAATTCGGCATCGACAACTACGCGCACCTCGGCGGATTTGCTGCGGTGGCCACTTCACCTCCGCGTTCCTCAACCCGCTCACGCGCGAGCGCGGCGACCAGCGTCGATCATCGCCGTCGGCTGCCTCGCCGCCAGTGCGCTCTCAATCGCCGCCTCGATCCTCACCGGCCATGAATAGCTGGCGCTGAGACCCGTGCCGGAGCGGACAGAACACGGCGCCGTGGCATCTGCCTCTGCGACCTCAACGCTCGAGAACTCAGAGGAGGATGCTCGATGATGAACACGTTCCTGGCGGGCCTCGTCGTGCTCGGGCTGGCGGCGGCGCCGGCGTTCAGCAGGTCAACAGCCGACCACCGCGGAAAAAGCCGGCCAAACGACGGCCATGCGGCCAGACGCTCCGACGAAACCTTCGTGATCAAGGCCGCCAGCGGCGGCATGGCCGAGGTTGAGCTCCGGGAAGCTCGCGGTCGAGAAGGGGCCAGCGACGAGGTGAAAAAGTTCGGCCAGCGTATGGTTGACGACCACAGCAAGGCGGGCGACGAGCTGAAGACGCTCGCCCAGAACAAGCACATCACGCTGCCGGCCGGGATCGACCCGCAGGAGAAGGCGCTGCACGATCGCTTGGCGGCGCTTGTCCGGGCGCGTCGTTCGACCGCGCCTACATGCAGGCGATGATCGCCGACCATCGGAAAGGCACTGAACGAATTCCGCATCGGAGAGCAAGCTGGGCAAGGACGCGGACGTGAAGGGCTGGGCGGCTAAGACGCTGCCGATGATCGAGGAGCACGTCAAGCTCGCCCAGAACACCACGCGCGCCGTCGGTACTTCTGAAAGCAAGCGTAAGAACGCCTCACTTCTTCTTCGCGAGCCAGCTCGTCGTCGATGATCTTCTTGAACTCCTCGAACGGCTGCGCGCCGCTGATCATCCGGCCGTTGATGAAGAACGCCGGCGTGCCGTTGACGCCGGCGTCGTTCCCGGCGCTGATGTCGGCCTCGACGCATCGCGCGTACTTGTGCGAGTCGACGCAGGCGTTGAAGCGCGCGGCGTCGAGCCCGAGCTCCGACGGCGTGCTGTTTGAGGTCGCTGGCGCCGAGCTGCTGCTGGCTCGGCGAACAGGCGATCGTGGTACGGCCAGAACTTTCCCTGCTCGTTCGCGCACAGTCCCGCCTCCGACGCCGGCCGCGCGTTCGGGTGGTTCGGGCAGCGGATATTGCGCGATAGACGAACTGGATGCGATCGCCGTAGGTGTCGAGCACCTGCTTGAGCGTCGGACCGACCCGCTGAAGCAGAACGGGCACTGAAAGTCGGAGAACTCGATCGATCTCGATCGGCGCGTTCGCCGGGCCCCGTCGCCGGGCTCGCCGGCGCCATCGTCACTTTCTGCCGCGGCGGGTCGAGCATGACGCGCACCGGTCGTCTTGCTCTTCAGCGTCGTCGATGTATCCTGCGCGGAGCGTCCTGCATCCGCTCCTGGGTCAGAAACGCGCGGATCGGCTGCCGCACCTGCTCGAGCGGCGCGCCCTGCACGCGCGCCTGATTGGCCTGATACCAGGCGGCGATCTCGGCGTCGGTGACCGCCGTCACCTTCGAGGTGATCTCCTTCTCGACGAGCGCGGCGCGGTCGATGCCCTGCGCCTTCGCCGCCTGCGTCCATCAGCTGTCGACGCGATCGATCTCGTCGAGCGCGCGCGCGGCGCGCTCGTAGAGCGCCTGCGACAGCTTGCGCGCCGAAGTTGCGCGGCCGGCTGCTTCGAGCGCCTTGTCGTCGACCTCCGCGAGCGTGATCGACGTGCGATCCCACGGTGGCGACGACGTCGGCCGGCGCCGGCCGCCGCGCCTGCTGGCGCCGAGGAGCGAGCACGCGGTCAGCGACGCACGAGCGCAGGCCGCAGAGCGTCAACTTCTTCATCAGAAAATTATAGCCTGCGCCGTCGACTCTACCGGGCAGCCGCTGCGGCAGGTCGGCGACGACATACGCCATCACCGCGACGGTCGCCGCGCACTTGGCCATCTCGACCGGGTCGATCTTGTCGATCGTGTCGGCCGGCGTGTGATGGATCAGGAAGTACTTCGAGCCGTCCACGTCGAGCGACATGCGCGGGGATGCGCGCCTTCCTGCACGCTCGGGCCGATGTCGGCGCCGCCGCCGCCGGGCTGACCTGGTCGGCCGCGATGCCGGTCAGCAGCGTGGCGATCGCCTTGACCGTCTCGCGCGCCGCGTCGCTGCCGGTGAAGCCGAAGCCGAGCGGCCGGAACACGCCGCCGTCCGACTCCAGCATCATCACGTGCTTGCGCCAGCTCGGCGCGATGCTGATCGCGGTAGCGCCGAGCCGCCGCGGCCGCCGTTCTCCTCGTTGGTGCACAGCACCACGCGCACGGTGCGCCGCGGCCGCAGGTTCAGCTTCTTCATGATCCGCAGCGCTTCCCACGTCACGATGCAGCCGCCGCCATCGTCGGTCGCGCCGGCGCCGACGTCCCACGAGTCGAGGTGGCCGCTGACGACCACGACTCTCGTCCGGCAGCTCGCGGCCGCGGATCTCGCCGACGACGTTCGCCGACTCGGCGTCCGGCCTCGAAATGCGCTTCCATCTTGAGGCGCGACGACGATGCTGGCTGCCGCGGTCGGCCATGCGCTGCAGGCGGTCGGCGTCTTCGGCGGTGACCGCCGCCGCCGGGATCTTCGGCGCGTCGTCGGCGTACTGCAGCGCGCCGGTGTGCGGCGTGCGCAGCCCGGCCGGTCCGACCGGCGCGCACCAGCGACGGCGACGGCGCCGTGGCGCGCGGCGCGCGACGGCCCGGCGGCGCGAAACCGCACGGTCTCGCCGTAGTTCGTGAACGGGACGTTGAAGAAGACGATGCGCCGCGCGCGCGGCGGCCTTGCGTATCGAGCTCCTCGAAGCTGCGGACGACCAGCACTTCGGCCTGCACGCCGTCGGCCGGCGTCCCGACGCTGTCGCCGAGCCCGAGCATCACGATCGCATGGCGCGCCGGCTCGACAATCTCGGCGCTCTCGTTGCCGCGCACCCACTTCGGCACCATGACCCGTTCGGTGTGCACGTTCTCGAGGCCGTCGCGGTTCATCTCGGCGACCGCCCACTGGATGGCGCGCTCGAGCGCCGGCGTGCCGCTCAGACGGTGTCCGATGGTGTCGGTCAGCACCGCCAGGCGGTCCCACGCGAACGTGCTCCTGAGCGCTTCGCCGATCAGCCGCGCCGACGGTTCGCCGTACGGCACCAGCCAAGCCGGGTCTGTTGGTATCACCGCTATGTATCGGTTGTCGCCTCCAGGTGTGTAACGCCAAGCATGAGAAACGGAAGAGCGAATGACGAATCCGACACGACGTCGCATGCGCGAAACCTCCGGAGTCGTTCAGGGTACCTCAGAGGGCAGTGATTCTACGCGTTTACTGTAGTGGTCCCTCGCTTGCACAAACGCCTGACGGACGGCCGCACGGGGCGGTCGGAAACGGGCCGGGGTTTTGGAGATGCCGGCAGGCCGGTGACGGCGAGCAACGACGGTGAACGCGATGAAGCTGCGAGCGATGCTGTTCGGAATCCTGATCCTGACCGCCGCCACCATCCCGATTGGCGCCGGCGAGCGCGTCTCGATGCGAGTCTCGCCCGCCGTGGCATTTGCGCCGGCGAATCTGGTGGTGCGGGCGAGCGATCGAGGCGGACGAGCAGAACCGCAGCCGTGCAGATCGTCGCGGAGTCGCAGGATTTCTACCGCAGCAGCGAAGTCCAGCTCGAGGGTGACAAGGCGCCGCGCACGAGCATGATCGAGTTCCGCAGCCTGCCGCCCGGGACCTACGAAGTCCGCGTGACGGTGATGGGATCCGGCGGCGAGCAGCGCGCCTTCGCGCGCCAGCAGGTCAACGTCATCGCGAGCGGCGCGGATCGCTGAGCATTAAAGATCTAAGATGCTCGGTTGCTAAGTTGCTCGCGAAGGTGCCAGGTGCCGGCTAGTGACGACCTACGGCTTCCGCGACCGCAGTATGCTGGCACGATCGAGCGCTGTCAGACGGGGCCTCAATCCGTCACAACGTGTTGTTGACGCGCGCCGCCGCGGCGACCTTCTCCGGCTCCGGCGTGAAGTCCTCGCCGGGGTTGATGAAGCGATCCTTCTCGAAGCGGTACTGCTTGTCGTAGAGCTGCCGGTAGCGGCCGCCGCGCGACGAGCAGCTCCTCGTGCGTCCCGCGCTCGACGATCTCGCCGTGCTCGAGCACCAGGATCTGATCGGCGCTCCGGATCGTCGACAGCCGGTGCGCGATGACGAACGTCGTGCGCCCCTGCGCGCAGCGCCTTCAGGCCGTCCTGAATCATCGCCTCGCTCTCGCTGTCGAGGCTCGACGTCGCCTCGTCGAGGATCAGGATCTTCGGATCGGCGAGAATCGCGCGCGCGATCGCCACGCGCTGGCGCTGGCCGCCCGACAGACGCACGCCGCGCTCGCCGACGATCGTGTCGTAGCCCTGCTCGAACGCCTTCGATGAACTCGTCGCAGTGCGCGATGCGGCTGACCGCCTTGATCTCCTCGCGCGACGCGTGCGGCCGCGCGTAGGCGATGTTCTCGGCGATCGTGCCGTCGAAGAGGAAGTTGTCCTGCAGCACGACGCCGAGGTGCGCCCGGTAGTCGCGCAGCTTGATCGCGGTCAGATCCTGGCCGTCGACCAGCGACGCGGCCCGATCAGCGGCCGGTTGAACGTCATGCACCAGGCTGATGAGCGTGCTCTTGCCGGATCCGCTCGACCCGACCAGCGCGGTCGTCGATCCGGCCGGCGCGCGGAACGAGACGTGCTTCAGCACCGGCGCGCCCGGGTTGTACTCGAACGTCACGTCCTCGAACTCGACCTCGCCGCGGACGTCCGGCAGCGGCGCGCGGTCGGCGTCCTCCTGATCCTCGGTCGCCATGCGGCGGATCTCGCGGATGCGGTCGAGGCCCGCGAACGCCTCGCTCAGCTGCGTGCCGATCGACGCCAGCTGGATCACCGGCATCGTCATCAGCGCGGTGAACGACAGGTACATCACCAGGTCGCCGATCGTCATCGACCCGTTGCGGATCGAGTTGCCGCCGATCAGCATCATCGCCACGCCGGTCGTCCCGATCACCACCGACGAGAACGCGGTGATCGCCGACACGCCGGTCAGCGACTGCGCGACGTTGCGGAACAGGCGGTGCGCGCCCTTGGCGTAGACCAGTTCTTCGCGCTTCTCGGCGGTGTAGGCCTTGACGATGCGGACGCCGCCGAGCGATTCGGCGAGGCGGCCGGTGACCTCGCCGTTGATCTTGCCGCGTTCGCGGAAGAGCGGCCGCAGGCGCTTGAACGCCGTCGCCATGCCGCCGCCGAAGGCGCCGAGGATCGCGATCGTGACGAGCGTCAGGCTCCAGTTCAGGTAGAGCAGGACGACGAGCGCGATGACCGCCGTCAGGATCGACCCGGTCAACTGCACGAGCCCGGTCCCGACCAGGTTCCGGATGCCGTCGGCGTCGTTCATGATCCGCGAGATCAGGACGCCGGTCTTGGTCGAATCGAAGTAGCGGATCGGCAGGCGCATGACGTGCGCCTCGACGTCCTTGCGCATCTCGGTGATCGCGCGCTGCGCCGCGACGCCGAGCACCTGCGAGTTCGCGAACGCGGTGGCGGCGTCGACGATGGTCGCCGCCCCGGCCGCCATCGCCAGCGTCGGCAGCAGATCCCAGTGGCCCTGGGTGATCACGTCGTCCATCAGGTAGCTTGGTCGTCGTCGGCAGGACGAACCCGGCCAGCCGGTTGACGAGCATCAGCCCGAGGCCGAGGGCGAGGCGCTTGCGGTGGGTCCAGATGAGGCCGCGCGCCTCCTGCCAGGCGCCGGCCGTAAAGGCTTTTTTCGACGGTGTGGCCGGCTCGGCGGCGGCCGGGGCCGCGGTCCGAACCCGGGGTGTTCGTTCAGGATGACGCACGATTCATGATACGCCGGGTCCGTCGAGGGGCGCCTGCACGAACGGGTGGGACGGGCGCTCCGGGGACGGCGAGAACCGCCGGCGCGTTCTGGCGTCTAATACTCCCATGTCCACTTTCATCCAGGACCTGAAGTTCGGCGCGCGCCTGCTCGCCAAGACCCCGGGCTTCACCGCGATCGCCGCGCTGTCGCTCGCGCTCGGCATCGGCGCGAACACCACGATTTTCACGCTGGTCAACGCCGTCCTGCTCAACCCGCTGCCGGTCGAGGACCCGTCGCAGCTCGTGTCGGTGTTTACCACCGACGAGCGCAATACCAGGGCAACGGCAGCTCGGATTCCTGCAGATCTCGCCGATGAACTGCAAGGACCTGCGCGACAAGAACGAGGTCTTCTGCCGGCCATGACCGGGCACTCCGGCATTCCGCTGAACATCACCGGCGGGACACGGGCGAGCCGAGCAGATTTTCGGCGAGATCGTCACCGGCAACTATTTCGCGGTGCTCGGCGCGCAGCCGGCTGATCGGCCGGCGCTTTCTCCGCGACGAGGACAAGACGCCGGGCGAGAAGCTGGTGACGGTGCTCGGCTACGGCGAGTGGCAGAAGCGCTTCGGCGGCGACCCGTCGATCGTCGGCCGCACCATCAGCGCTGAACGGCGCCGACGTTCACCGTGGTCGGCGTGATGCCGAAGGGGTTCAAGGGCACCAACGCGATCGGCGCGCCGGCGCTGTGGGTGCCCTACATGACCTACCCGCAGACGACGAACGGCTTCTTCCGCGAGCTGGCCGCGCCGAACAGCCGGCGCGGGCTGGTCTTCAACATCACCGGCCGGCTCAAGCCGGGCGTCAGCGTGCAGCAGGCCGAAGCCAACCTGAAGACGGTCGCGCGCCAGCTCGAGCAGGAATATCCGAACGAGAACAAGGGGCGCAGCGTCACGCTCGTGCCGCTGGCGCAGGCGACGATCAACCCCGGCTTCCGCGAACAACATCGTGAAGGCCGGCGGCCTGCTGATGACGATCGTCGCCCTCGTGCTGCTGATTGCCTGCGCGAACGTCGCGAACCTGCTTGCTGGCGCGCGCCGCCGCGCGGCAGACGGAAATCGCGGTCCGCCTGTCGCTCGGCGCCGGGCGGCGGCCGGCTGATCATGCAGCTGCTGACGGAAGGGACGCTGCTCGCGGTCCTCGGCGGCGCGGCCGGCCTGCTGCTCGCGTATTGGGCGCAGGGGCTGCTCTGGTCGTTCCGGCCGCCGTTTCTGAACGCCGACGCGATCGATCTGCAGCCCGACCTGCGCGTGCTGCTGTTCACGCTCGCCGTCTCGGTGGCGACCGGCGTCGTCTTCGGGCTGGCCCCGGCGATTCAGGCGTCGCGACCCGATCTCGTCGTCGAGCTCAAGGAGAAGCGGCAGCGCGCCGACCGGATCGAACCGGCTGTTCAGCCTGCGCAACGTGCTGGTGTCGGCGCAGGTGGCGCTGTCGCTCGTCGCGCTGGTCGGCGCCGGCCTGTTCCTGCGCAGCCTGCAGCACGCGCAGGCAGATCAGCCCGGGCTTCGACACGGATCACCTTGCCGTGCTGTCGTTCGACCTCGGGGCGCAGGGCTACACCGAGGAGCGTGGCCGGCAGTTCCAGCAGCGGGTGCTCGAGCGCGCGGCGGCGGTGCCGGGCGTTCAGGCGGCATCGGTGGCGAGCACGGTGCCGCTCTTCGCGGGCGGCTTTGGGCGCACGGTGTTTCTCGAAGGGCAGGACGCCTCGGATCGCCGCGCCGGCCGCGCTGGTGCAAATCAGCGTCGTCGGCGCCCACTACCTCGAAACGGTCGGCATCGCGCTGGTGCGCGGCCGGACCCTGTCAGAAACCGACCAGCCGAACACGCCGATGGCCGTGGTGATCAACGAGGCGATGGCGAAGAGGTTCTGGCCGGAGCAGGATGCCATCGGCAAGCGCTTCAAGTTCTTCGGGCAGGATTTCTTCAACCAGGTCGTCGGCATCGCGAGGGACAGCAAGTACAACTTCATCGGCGAGGACGAGACGCCGTTCATCTATCAGGCGACCACGCAGGTGTATCAGCCGCAGCTGTCGCTGTTCGTGAAGGCGGCGCAGCCCGCGACGGTGCTGGGGACGGTGCGCGGCGAGGTGCAGCAGCTCGATCGCAACCTGCCGCTGACCGGCGTGTTCACGCTGTCGGCGATCTTCGACCAGGCGCTGTGGGCGCCGCGCATGGCGGCCTGGCTCCTGGCCGTGTTCGCCGGGCTGTCGCTGGTGCTCTCGGTCATCGGCATCTACGGCGTGATGGCGTACGCGGTGAGCCAGCGCACGCGCGAGCTGGGCATCCGCATGGCGCTCGGCGCGAGCCGTGGCGAGGTGCTCCGCCTCGTCGTGACGCAGGGGCTGCGCCTGACGCTGATGGGCGTCGGCGTTCGGCCTCGCCGCGTCGCTCGCCGTCACGCGCCTGATCGCCAGCCTGCTCTACAGCGTCAGCCCGACCGACGTCGTGACGTTCACCGTGGTCCCGCTGGTGCTCGCGGCGGCGGCGCTGCTCGCGAGCTACCTGCCGGCGCTGCGCGCCACGCGCATCGACCCGATGGTCGCGCTCAGTACGAATAGGGGCGATGCCCATTGCGCCGCCAGCGTCTCGACAATCGCGGTCCAGCCCTCGATGTGCCGTGCCACCCACGCCGGCGGCAGCTGCTCGTGCGTCAGCACCAGCTCGGTCTCGTCGGCGCCCGTCTCGAACAGCTCCACGGTCACGACCGAGCGTTGATAGTCGCTGCCTTCTGAAATCCAGGTGAACGACAGCTTCGACGGGCGGATCGACCACCAGGTATCCGCCGTGGTGGTCGTAATCCCTGTCGCCGTGCATGACGATCGTGTAGCGCCCGCCGACGCGAGGGTCCAGTTCGGCGGTCGTGCGCGAACCGCTGACCGGGGTCATCCACTGCGCCAGGCTGCGGGCGTCGGTCCACATCGCGAAGACGTCCTCGCGCGACGCGCGAATCCGCCGGCGCACGACCACGACGGCCGGGCCGGTCATCGCGTCCGGCTGCGGGCGCGCTTGCGGGCGCGCAGCACCCCTTCGAGGGCGTCGAGGCGTGCCTCCCAGAAGGCGCGATAGCGGGCCATCCACGCGACGGCGTCTTCGAGCGGCCGGGCGTTGAAGGTGAGCCGGTGCTCGCGCCCTGCACGTCGCGGGCGACGAGCCCGGCCCGCTCGAGGACGCGCACGTGCTTCGGAGACGCCGTTGAGCGAGATCGGAAACCGCGCCGCCAGCTCGCCGACCGTGACCTCGCCGCGCGCGAGCGTGTCGATGATGGCGCGGCGCGTCGGGTCGGCGACGGCCCCGAAGACCTCGTCCAGGCGGGCCGCTGAACGTTCAACCATGGGGTTGAACTTATCACACCCGCCTGCACGCAGTGTCCGGCTTCAGCCGGACCGTCACACTACGTACGCTATGAGTTGAACGTCTAGCGCGCGACCAGCAGGCCGCCGATGTTGGCGTCGCGGCGGTCGGCCGCGCGCGTAGATGACCCGCGCGCCGTCGCGCGAGACGGCGATGCCGGACCAGGCGAACTCCGGCAGCCGCGTCAGCAACCGCGCCGGCGATCCGGCGGTGTCGACGATGGCCAGCTGCGGATCGCCGTCGTCGGGCCAGGTGAGGAAGAAGACGCCGCGCTCGAGCACGCCCCAATTCGGCCAGTTCTCGGCGCGCACGTTGGCGGCCACCATCTCGTCGGCGCCGCCGGCCACCGGGCGGCGGAGCAGTCCCGGGCGATCGAGGCGGGTGTAGTAGAGCCAGCGGCCGTCGATCGACTCCTGCGCGGCGTAGCCGCCATCGCTCGTCACCTGAGCGGCCGGTCCGCCCGCGGCGTCGACCCGCCAGACCTGCCAGGCGCCGCCGCGCGGGGATCCGAAGTAGACGCCGCGGCCATCGTGCGACCAGCTCGGCGCCGCGGCGTTGCTGGCCTCGACCGAGATCGTCCGCGCCGTGCCGGCGTCGAGGTCGAGCACGACGATCTCGGTCTGGCTGGCGGCCCGCGACGCGAACACGAGCCGCCGGCTGTCTGGGGACCAGCGGGGAGCGACTTGTAGGTGCGCGACTCGGTGACCTGGCGTGCGTCGCCGCCGTGGCGTTCCGCGATCCAGATCTCGTAGTCGCCCGAACGCGTCGACTGGAACGCGATCCGCGTCTCATCGGGCGAAATCTGCGGATGGAAGTTCCAGCGGTCGCTGGTCGGGCTGACCGGCGCCAGAGGCGCCGCGCCGTCCGCCGCGGCCTCGACCAGGTTGATCTCGTAGTGCCAGTCCTCGTACGCAATCAATCCGGCGCGCCTGGCGATGCTCGGATGCTTGACTTTCGCGCCGCCGCCGGCGAGGAGCGCCGGCACGCCGCCGGCGACCGGCACACGCCACAAGCTGATCCCGCCGCTGCGATCCGAGGAAAACACGAGATGGCGGCCGTCCGGCTCCCAGTCCACGCCGAGGACATCCGCATTGTCCGAGGTGACGCGGGCCGGTTCGTCCGCCATCGGCCGGCGCGACGAACACATCGCCCAGCCCGCCGCTGATGCTGCGGACGAAGGCGATCTGGCGGCCGTCGGGCGAAAACCTGGGGCTCGTATCGCCGATGTGGCCGGGCGGCGGCGTCGTCACCGCCCGGCGTTCGCCGGTGCCGACGTGCACGATCTCGATGTGCGCCGGCGATGCGAACGTCGCGGCCCCGGCGGTCACCGCGAGCGACACGCCGTCGGGCGACCACGACATCTGAGCTCGTCGGGTGACGCGCACGGCACGAGATCGCGGGCGCGGCTGCCGTCGGTCGACGCCACGCGGATCGCGCAGGCGCCATCACGCCGCTGGACAAAGGCGATCTGCGCCTCGTCAGGCGACCAGACGGGCGCGCACTCGCGATCGGCGCCGCGCGTGATTTGCACCGCCCGCGCCTCCGGCGACGTTCTGGTGAACAGGTGCGCGCGGCCGTCGCGCGGCGCGGGCCACGTAGGCCAGGCGGCCGGAGGCCGACAGCGCCGGCTCGACTTCGTTGCCCGGCTCGCTCGTCAACGGCGTGAAGCGGACGCGCGCCTCGGTGTCCACCGACGCGGGCCGGCCGAGGCCGAAGCGGAGGACCGCGATGCCGGCGAGGGTCGCCGCGACGAGCAGCACGCCGATCGCGGCAAAGCGGGGGGTCCACGTCGCGGGCGGCTGCCGGTGCGGGGCATCTCTGCGGGCAACGGCCGGAGCGCCGCCGCGACGCCGGATACGGTAGGCGCTCTGGTCCGGCACGGACACGCCACGGGCCGGGCCGGCCGGACGGTCGATGCGCTCGATCGGGGCGATGAGACGATAGCCGCGCTTGCGGATCGTTTCGATCACGGCCGGCTGCTCCGCATCGTCGGCGAAGAGGCGCCGCAGCTCGCGAATCGCGCGGTGCAGCACGTCGTCGGTCACGAAGACGCCCGGCCAGACGCAGGCCATCAGCTCGTCGCGGGTGACGACCTCGCCGGGCCGATCGGCCAGCGCGACGAGGACGTGCATGATCTTCGGCTCGACCTGAACGGTCAGCCCGTCGGAGGTCACCCGATTCAGCGAGGGATCGACGAGGCGGCCGCGCAGCCTGAACATTTCGTTCGAGTATAGCCCGCGGCTTTTCGCCTTCGGCCCGCCCTCGGCAAAACATCAGCGTCGCCGCGGGACTTTTCGCCGGCCACATCACGTCTGATCGAGCACATGGCTATCCTACCAACTGTCCGTAAACGGTCAATCACGCTCGATCGAGGTGTCGCCGGAGATGCCGCTGCTGTGGGCGCTGCGCGACACCCTCGAGCTTCGCGGCACGAAATTCGGCTGCGGGCGCGGCATCTGCGGCGCCTGCACGGTGCTCGTCGACGGCGCGGCGATCACGATCGTGCGTGACGCCGGTGAGCTCGGTCGCACGGCAGCGCATCACGACCATCGAAGGCCTGGCGCCGGCCGGCGGGCTCCACCCGGTGCAGGCCGCGTGGATCGAGGAAGACGTGCCGCAGTGCGGCTACTGCCAGGCGGGACAGATCATGATGGCGGTCTCGCTGCTCGCGGTGAAGCCGCATCCGACCGACGACGAGATCCTCGATGCGATGTCGGCGAACCTGTGCCGCTGCGGCACCTACCTGCGGATCCGCCGCGCCGTGCGCCGCGCGTCGCTGCCCTCGGCCACCGAGACGCATGGAGGTGGGCAGTGAGCCTCATCGCGGTCGATCGGCGCACGTTCCTGAAGGTCGGCAGCACGGCCGCCGGCGGCCTGCTCGTCGCGTGCTACGTGCGTCGCGAACCGGGCACGACGTCGTCCGCGGCGTTCAGGCCGAACGGCTACGTGCGCATCGATCCGGATGGCCGCGTGGTGTTGTGGTCCAAGAACCCCGACATGGGCCAGGGATCAAGACGACGCTGCCGATGATGATCGCCGAAGAGCTCGACGTCGAATGGTCGGCGGTGCGCGTCGAGCAGGCCGAGCTTGAATCGCGCCTGGTACGGCGGCCAGGGCGCGGGCGGCAGCGACGGCACGACCGTCGGATGGCCCGCTCGGCCAGCGTGCCGGCGCGGTCGCGCGGATGCTGCTCGTCGCCGCCGCCGCGCAACCAGTGGCACGTCGATCCGGCGAGCTGCGAGACGTCCCGCGGCGTCGTGCACCATCGCGCCTCGGGCCGCGCCGGCCGCGCATGGCGATCTCGCGGCGGCCGCCGCGGCGCTGCCGGTGCCGAAGGAGGCGCCGCCGCTGAAGGACGCGAGCCGCCACACGATTGTCGGCCGCCGCCGACGCGCGGCGTCGACACGCCGAAGATTGTCGTCGGCGCGCCGATCTACGGGCTCGACGCGCGCGTGCCGGGCATGCTGCACGCCGTCATCGAGAAGTGCCCGGTCCACGGCGGCCGGCCGGCACGCGTCGACGCCGTCGCCGCACTCGCCGTCCCCGGCGTCACGCAGGTCGTCACGATTGACGGGCACAAGAACCCGACCTGGCTGAAGCCGGGCGTCGCGGTCGTTGCCGATTCGACGTGGGCGGCCATGAAAGGGCGCGAGGCGCTGCGAGTCACGTGGGACGAGGGCGACGGGCGCTGACGAGTCGAGCGCGTCGTTGTCGGCGCAGTTCCACGCGCTCGCGGCGGCGCCGGGCAAGGTGCTCGGCGAACAGGGCGACGTCGCGCGCGCGTTCGCGCAGGCGCGCACCAGGGTCGACGCGATCTACGAGGCGCCGTTCCTCGCGCACGCGACGCTCGAGCCGCAGAACTGCATCGCGCACGTCCACGACGGCCGGTGCGAGATCGTCGGGCCCGCTGCAGATGCCGACCTCGGGCGCGCAGGTCGTCGCCGCGCGTGCTCGGCATCCCGCGCGAGTCGGTGTCGATTCGAGGTGACGCGGATCGGCGGCGGCTTCGGACGGCGCCTCGCCGTCGGACTACGCGGCCGAGGCCGCCTACGTCTCGAAGGCGGTCGGCGCGGCCGGTGCAGGTGGTCTGGTCGCGCGAAGACGACATGCGCCACGACTACTATCGTCCGGCCGGCCTCCATCACGTCCGCGCCGGGCTCGGGCGCCGACGGCCGCCTGAGCGTCTGGCATCACCATCTGGTCAACGTGTCGCGCAACCGCTATCGGCTCGGCGACACGCCGCCCGAGTCGACCGAGATCTACGGCCTCATCGCGCCGCCGTCCGCCGATCCGAAAAAGCAGTTCGACAACGATCTCCAGCCGACGCTGATCCCGCATTGCCGGCTGGAATACACCGGAGGCCCGCACCGCGGTGCCGACCGGCGCGCTGCGCGCGCCGTCGCACAACTTCAACGCGTTCGTGATCGAGAGCATCCTCGACGAACTGGCGCACGCGGGCCAGCGTCGATCCGGTGGCGCTGCGGCTGTCGTATCTGGGCGAGACCGGCGAACTTCCCGTACGAGGGCGACAACCCGGCGCCGTACCAGCCCGAACGGCTGAAGCACGTGCTGCAGCTCGCGGCCGAGAAGTCGGGATGGGGCAGTCCGCTGCCCGAAGGGCACGGCCGCGGCATCGCCGTGCACTACACGTTCGGATCGTATGCGCGCGGAAGTCGCCGAGGTGTCGGTCGACGCCCGGAAGCGCGTCCGCGTTCACCGCGTCGTCGCCGCGATCGACGTCGGCCTCGCGGTGAATCCGCTGAACCTCGAGGCCCAGACGCAGGGCGGCATCATCGACGGCCTCAGCGCGGCGATGTTCGGCGAGATCACGATCGCGCGCGGCCGCACGGTGCAGAGCACGTTCGAGGACTATCCGCTGCTCAGGAACCGCGACGCGCCGGAGATCGAGCTCCACATCGTCCCCAGCCGCGAGCACCCGACCGGCTTCGGCGAGATCGCGCTGCCGCCAATCGCGCCGGCGGTGGCGAACGCGATCTTCGCCGGCGACCGGGATACGCGTCAGGCGACTGCCGTTTGTGGCCAATGGCTTCAGTCTCGGCTGATCGCTGACGAAGAAGATTTGCCACGGAGACACAGAGCCACAGAGCTGAACGCGTCGCACGTCGGCCGGCAACGCCGGCCGGCTACCCGCGCCGAACGAACGCCAGAAACGCAAGCGACAGATGTCATTCACGGCTTGTGTTTCTGGCGCTCGTTTCGCGCAGTGCCGCCGCATCGCGGCGGCGTGCGGCGCGTTGCCGTTTGCAGCAATGCGCTCCGGATCTCGGTGCCTCTGTGCCTCTGTGGCGAAAATCGTGGACGCGATTGCAGCGTGACGGCGATCACTTCCGCGTGTTCTGCGGGTTCAGCGTTGATCGTCGGGTTGGCCCTCATACAAAAATCGGGGCGCGTTTCCAGCGCGGACGCGCGGCAACTGGCGAACTCGTCACGCGGCCCGCAGGCCAGGGCTCTAGAAACCCCCGTTCGAAAACGGCGTGTTGGTTCAACCGAGCCAGGCGGTCCGCCCGGGCGTGGCCCCAACGTGGACGACCTTGAGCAATCGGGCATGCCAGATCGCGCGCCGCGTCAGCGTCAGGATCAGGCCGAAAACGCCGGCGCGCTGCGGCGGCGGCGCGGGAAGCAGAATAAAGACGCAGGTTTCGCGTCAGCCCTGGAATGCGTGAAGCCGGATGGCCGCCGCGAGCCCGCCCTCGTCGTTGGTGCCGGTCAGGCGATATCCCCGCGCCTTGAGCGGCGGCCGTCGCGTTTCCCATCACGACGGCGGTGCCAGCGAAATCGAGCATCTCGACGTCGTTCAGGTTGTCGCCGACCGCCATCACCTCGTCGCGCGCTCAGCCCGCGCGTCGTCGCCCATCGCGCCAGCGTCGTCCCCTTCGAGCAGCCGGCGCCGTTGACGTCGACCAGCGAGAAATCGCGCGGCTCGTACTCGGTGATCGCGACGCGAAAACCGATCGGCGACCGGCATCGCCCGCAGCGTCGCGACCAGCGCCCGCATCGGCTCGACGCTGCCGTTGAACATCACCTGGATCGGATCCTCGGCCAGGCGCGTCGGCGAGCGGCGCCGTGCGCCGCGGCGATGAAGGCCTTGTTCTTCTCGTAGTAGCCGCGCCGGTTCGGGTGCGTCCAGTCCATCCGCTCGAAGACGATCTGGCGCTCCGCCGGGCCGGTCGAACACGATCGCCACGCTGTCCTCGAGGTGCGCGTTTCGGCGAGGACGCGCCGCGCCACCTCCCGATCGAGCACGTGGCGCCACTCCGTCGTCGCCGGTCTTCCGCTTCACGACCGCGCCGTTGTTGACGATGAGCGTGAGCGGAATCGGCAGCCAGGTCGATGACCGGCGTCGGTGAAATGAAAGCTGCGGCCGGTCGCGAGCGCGACCTCGATGCCGCGCGCGGACGCCTCGACGAGCGCGTCGCGGTGCGTCGTCAGGCAGCCGCCCGCGGCCGTCGAGCAGCGTCCCGTCGATGTCGATGGCCAGGAGGCGGATCATTCAGTGCGGGTCACGCGGCGCCGGGCTCGTGCGGAGGCTCCGGTCATGGCAAGGGCATCGAGGTGAAGGCGATGACGGCGAGCTTCCACGCCGCCGCCTTCGCGGACCAGCGTGAACTGGTCGACGCCGTGCGACACCGCCTTGCCGTCGCGCATGATCCGGAAGTCGGCGCGCAGGTAGGCGAGGTGATCGCTGTCGAGGGTCACGGCGACGTTCGTGAGCGGCTCGCGGAAGGTCGTCGGGTTGGGGTTCTTCTTCAGCGCGGCGATCCACTCGTCGCCGGTCTGGAAGCTGTTGGCCCACTGGCCGTCCCGCTCGCGCGCGATGATCACCAGGGCTTTCGGCGCGAGATCGGCGGCGACCTTGTCGAACTCGTGGTCGCCCAGGTTGAGGAGGAAGCGCTCGACCCCGTCCTGCACCGCCTTCTTGTCGGCCGGCTGCGCGAACGCGGGCGTGGCCAACGCCACGAAGAGCAAACCAACCGTCAGTGTGTGTCTCATGTGTCCTTCCGCTCGGCTAAAGCCTTCGCGCTCCACGCATGCCGCTCGGACCGCCTGTCGACCACTCGCCCTGTTCGATCGACGACGACCGCGCCGCCTTTCATCACCCAGCGGACCTTGTCGATGAGCACGTGGACATCGGCCAGCGGATCGCCCTCGACCGCGACGATGTCGGCGAAGTAGCCCGGGCGCGATCGCGCCGAGCGCCTTCTCCTGCCCGAGCAGCGCCGCCGGAATCGTCGTCGCCGTGGCGAGCGCCTGCGCCGGCGTCATCCCCGCCTTGACGAACCAGCCGAGCTCGCGCGTGTTCTGGCCGAACATGCTGTAGACCGCGTCCGATCCCATCGCGAGCTTCACGCCGGCCTTGAACGCGCGGCGCGTCGACTCGAGGTTCTTCTCGATGTAGGCCTGCAGCGGCGGAATCGTGTCGGGCGCGAAGCCGAACTCGTCCCTCGCGTCGACGTAGTAGCGGTTGTGATCGATCGTCGGCACCCAGACCGTGCCGCGCCTCACCATCTCGGCGATCGTCTCGTCGTCCAGCTCGATGCCGTGCTCGACCGAGTCGGCGCCGGCGCGCACGGCGTCCTTCACGCCCGACGGCGCCGTAGGAGTGAATCGCGACGCGGTGGTTCTTCGCGTGCGCGGCGTCGACGGCGGCCTTCATCGCCTCGAACGTGCACCGTCTGCGTCGTGTCGACGCTCTGATAGCTGCCGCGCGAGCCGAAGATCTTGATCCAGTCCGATCCGGCGGCGATCGCGCGCCTCGGCCAGCTGCCGGAAGGTCTCGGCCTCGACCGCGCCGTCGCGCGCGCGCCGACAAGCCCCTGGCCGGCGACGAACATCCGCGGCCCGACCATCCTGCCCATGTTGATCAGGTCGCGCATCGCGTAGTCGATCTCGTTCGACGCGCCGAGATCGCGCACCGTCGTCACGCCGGTCTCGAGCGTGCGCCGCGCGTTGTCCGCCGCGAGCACGGTCGTCACGCCCGCCGGCCGGCGCGGCTGGCCGAGCGGCCGCGTGCCCGGGCGTCGCGGTCCCAGAAGTAGGTCATGTGCGTGTGGACGATCGATCAGCCCGGGAATGACGGTGAAGCGGCTGAGGTCGATGACCTCCGCGCCGGCCGGCGGCGCGCCGGTGCCGACCGACGACGATGCGATCGTTCTCGACGACGATCACCGCGTTGCGTGATCGACCTTGCCGCCCGGATCGATCACCGTGCCGGCGCGAATCGCCTTGGTCGCGGCGAATCCTGGCGCCGCGGCCAGCGCCAGCCCCAGCGCGACGAGGCCGACGCGAACCACGTTCCTGCACGCGCCGCCACGCGACGCACCAGACGCACTGAGAGCCCACAGACCCACTAGACCCACTAGACCCACCTGACCCACCTGACCCACGTGCTCTCGTTGCTCATGATGCGTACTCGCTCGTCGCTTCCGCGAGCTGCTCCGCGATCTCGCGCGCCAGCGCCGTCGGGCGCGACGACCCGCGCGAACGGGCCGAAGCTGAGAATCCAGCTCTGCAGCGCGCGATCGCGGCAGACGTCGAGCGTCATCAGTCACGGCGCCCGATCCGCATCGTCGCGCAGCTGCTGCGACGGATGCCACTCGCGCGCGCGCACGTAGTCGGCGACCGCCGGCTCGAAACTCGATCTCGACGCGCTCCGGCGGCCCCGAGTGCACGCCGAGCGAGTGCGGAAACGCCGTGTCGGGCAGCTCCTCGATCGGCGTGAAGCGCTCCTCGAGCAGCGAGAGCTCCTGCATGCGCTCGACCGCGAACGTGCGCACCTCGCCGTACTCCGGCACGTAGGCCAGCAGATACAGGCCGCCCTGCGCGTACGCCAGGCGGTAGGGGTGCACGAGATACGATCTTGGTCCGGTCGCTCGACTTCGAATGATAGGTGAGGTTGGCCTGGCGCAGGTGCAGCGTCGCCTCGAGCGCGCGCGCGATGAAGCTGCTGCTGTCGCGGGTCGTCGTGCCGGCGCATCGGATCGGCCTTGGTGGCGATCACGCGCGGCAGCTGATCGAGGAACTGCCGCATGTGCGGCGTCAGCGCCGACGACAGCTTCTCGAACGCGCTCTCGACGTCGTCGCGAAACGGCGTGCCCGACAGCGACTCGAGCAGCGTGCGGCTGAAGTACAGCGCGCAGAGCTCCGAGACACGGTGAGGCCGGCCGACAGCCCCTTGAACGCCTGGCCGTTCACGCGCCAGCGCGTCTTGCCGTCGTCGTGCGTCTTGTCGTCGAAGAGCGGGAAGCCGGACTCCTCGAGCGCCTGCAGGTCGCGCCGGATGGTCCGCGTCGTGACCGTCGCAGAGCGCCGCGAGCTCGTCGATCGTGACGCCGCCGCCGCGCGCGCGCTCGATCTCGCGCAGGATCGTCCACTGCCTGATCACTTCCGCATTGCGCGGCATCTGCAGTGGGCAGGATACTACGTGCGGATGGCTAAGGGCACGTCTGGACAAGCCGCGTGGCACGCAAAGCCCGCAAAGTGCCGCAACAGAAGAATCTCGATCACCACCGCCGAGGAATCGTGAACGTCACGGCGTTGCTGGATCTTGCCGTCCACCGTGACGACCACCGGCCCGGTCGTCGCTCCCGCAGGCACGAACACCACGATCCAGGACTGGCACCAGTAGACGATGCTGGCCTTCTTGCCGTTGAACGTCACCGTGTTCGTGCTCTTGTACTCGCCGAGATGGGTCCCGTTGATGAACAGCAGTTGTCCGATGCGACCCGAGACGGCGGAGAGGCAGGTGATGTGGGGCGCGGCGCTGGAGCCGCCGGTCGTGGCCGCGGCGGCGGTGACGAATGCCCATTCGACATCGGCGGTCAGCTCGCCGCCGTTCTCGGCTCTCTGACGCCGCCGCTGCCGCCGGCGACGCGCGCGTGATACTGGCTCGACGCGGCGAGCGGGCTCGCGGGCGTCAGCGTCACCGTCCGGGTCGCGGCGTTATACGCCACGGACGCGGGGATCACGTGGTTGGCGCTGTCGAACAATTGCACCGTGGCGGCCGTGGAGGCTCGCCGCATCCGCCGCGCGGCTGAAGGTGGCTGAGACGATGGCGTGCGCCGCATCGACGCCCTGGACCGCGGGAAGTCACGGCGGTCACCGTCAACGGTGCCGACGGCGGTTCCACCGGCAGCGTCATGTCGGCGACGATTTCGGCGACGCTCAACGCGCGGCGATAAAGGCGGACCTCGTCGAGCCCGCCCGCGAACGCCATGGCGCCTCCGAGAACGCCCGCGTCCGGCGGCGAGGTCGGCACCAGCGTGCCGGTGGCCGCGCGGCTGCCCGCATCCACGCCGTTGATGTGCAGGCGCAGCATGCTGCCGTCGTAGGTCACGGCGACGTGCGACCAGGTGTTCAGCGGCACCACACCGGTCGACACGAAGCCGACCTGGCCGCCGGTCAGGATCGCCACCGGCACGACCGTGCCTTCGGCGCGCAGCGACAGCACGGCGGCCGGTGTCCACCACAGGGTGCGTTCCCGGCCGAACGCCGACGGCGACATCCAGGCCTCGACGGTGAACGCGCCGGCAAAGGCCAGGCTCTCCGTCATCGGCAGCTGCACGCCATCGTCGACGCCGTCGAACAGCAGGCCGCCGCCGGATCGCCCGGGCACGCGTGTCGCGTAGACCGTCGCGTCGTTGCCGTTGCCGGTCGAGATCGATCGCCGTCGCGCCGCTCGTCTCGCTGAACGCGCATACGCCGCGCTCGGCGCGCTCCCGCCGCCGCCGTCCGGAACGTCCAGGCGGCGTCGCCGCCAGCGGCACGCCCTGCGCGTCGCGCACACCGAGCCGTGCCGCCGGCCACCCGGACCAGTGCACGAGCGACAGCGGCGTCAACGGACGCCGCCGGTGAGCAGCGTGGCCGTCCGCGCCGCCGCGATCGTAGCTCATCGTCGCAGGCGTCACGACGTTGCCGCTGTCGACCAGCTCGCAAGGTCGACGTCGTGATGGTGCTGGCGTCGACTGGCGCGGCTGAAGGTCGCCGTCATCGCCGTCTGGACGACGCCGACCGGCGTTCGGCGCGGGCGTCCGCGCGCTGACTTCGAGAGGCAAGGTCGTGTCGATCGAGCGTCGCGCTGTCCAGACGGATTTCCGCCTGGCTCAAGGCGCGGCGGTAGAAGCGCAGTTCGTCGATGGTGCCGGCGAATTCCGCCGTCCCGCCGACCACGCCCATCTCCGGCGCCGGCGGCAGCAGCGTTCCGGTGGCCGGGCGGCTCCCCGCGTCGACGCCGTCGAGGCATGACCGGAGCATGGCGCCGTCGTAGGTCATGGCGACGTGCGACCAGCTGTTCAGGGGCACGGTCCGGCTCGACACGAACCCGACCTGTCCACCGGTCAGCAGCAGCATCGCGACAATCGTGCCTTCGGCGCGAAGCGAGCAGCATCGCCGACGGCGTCCACCACAGGCTGCGCTCATAGTCCGAAGGACGCCGGGGCGATCCATGCCTCGACGGTGAAGGCGTTGCTGAACGCCAGGTTCTCCGTGCTCGGCAACACCATGGCGTCGCCGAGCGCCATCGAGCTGGAGCCCGCCGCCGAATCGCCCAGCGCCCGCGCCGGCGTATTCACCAGGGCCGCGTCGTTCGCCGTTGCTGCGACGCATCCAGCGCCGCCGCACCGCTGCGTCTCGCTGAAGGAATACGCGGCGACCGCGCCAGTCACCGGTGCCTGCGCCTGCACTCGAATGGTGCCCGCGATGAGGGCACTGACGCCGACGACCAGGCCGATCGCGCGATACCGCGATCGGCGAAGCCACGCGTTGCTGACGCGAATCGGATTGGGGCTCGTTGAACATTCAGGTCCTTCGGATTTCGCGGTGTCGAGCGGCGCTCGCGGTGCTCTTAGTCCAAGGCGCGTGCCACGCCGGAGCACCGGCACCTGCCGATTTCGCTGGAGATCGCGCGATCGCCCGCCCGGCTCCTCGAGGTAATCCCCGGATGCAGGGAACAAAGTCCAGGTTCCACGTTTTGCGGTACTAAGTGGCGCTGACTGCGCGCTCGAGGTACGGATTTCGTCTGCGGGCTCGCCGGCATGGGTCTGCGTCACTTCTGCACCCGGCGGGCGTAGCGGATGCGCGGTCTGCACATAGTGTCACGGCAGCCGGACCGTGACGGTCCGTCTGAAGCGACGCTACATTCCGTCGCGAATGGCGGTCTAGTCGAGCGAGATGCGGCGGAGCAGGTCGAAGTCGGACAGCATCTTGCCGGCGCCGAGCACGACCGACGACAGCGGATCTTCGGCGAGCTGCACCGGCAGGCCGGTCTCCTCGCGCAGCCGCTTGTCGAGGTTCTTCAGCATCGCGCCGCCGCCGGTCAGGATGATGCCGCGGTCGAAGATGTCGGCCGACAGCTCCGGCGGAATGCGCTCGAGCGCGTCGTGCACCGCCTGGACGATCGCGCGCACCGGCTCGCATCAGCGCCTTGCCGGATTTCCTCGTCGTTCATCGTGACGGTCACCGGCCGGCCTTCGCATGAGGTGGCGGCCCTTGACTTCCATCGTCAGCTCGCTGCTCGAGCGGGAAGGCGGAGCCGATCTCGATCTTGATCTGCTCGGCGGTGCGCTCGCCGATGAGGAGGTTGTGCGCCTTGCGCGCGTGCTGGATGATCGCGTCGTCGAGCTCGTTGCCGGCGACGCGCACCGACTTGCCGTAGACGACGCCGGCGAGCGAGATCACCGCGATGTCGGTCGTGCCGCCGCCGATGTCGACGACCATGTTGCCCGACGCCTCGGTGATCGGCATGCCGGCGCCGATCGCCGCCGCCATCGCTTCCTCGATCAGGTGCACTTCGCTCGCCTTGGCGCGCATCGCGCTGTCCTTCACGGCGCGGCGCTCGACCTGGGTGATCTCCGACGGCACGCCGATGACGACGCGCGGCCGCAGCCAGCCGCTGCGCTTGTGCGCCTTGCGGATGAAGTGCGTCAGCATCTTCTCGGCGGCCTCGAAGTCGGCGATGACGCCGTCCTTCATCGGCTTGATCGCCGTGATGTTGCCCGGCGTCCGGCCGAGCATTTCCTTGGCCTCGGTGCCGACCGCCTCGATCCGGCCGTTGATCTTGTTCAGCGCGACGATCGACGGCTCGCTGACGACGATGCCCCTGCCCCGCGCGTAAGATGCAGGTGTTGGCCGTGCCGAGGTCGATGGCGAGGTCGTGGGAGAAGCGGGACAGGAACGAAGAAAACACGGGTGGATTCTCCTTGATGGCTGGGCAGCGCGCGCGCGGCTCGGCGGTGAACGCCTAACGCAATGGCAACGCTCGATGCCGGTATTGTGATCAGGATGAGCCGAGAAATGCCTTGAAAATCGCATACTTGCGCAGAATGGCGCGCGACCGTGTCGCGATTACAGACGATCGGCGACTGGTTACGCGGCCCAGTCTTCAGAGACTGCTGCACGGCGCCGAACGACAGACGCGCTGCCTGTCGTCAGGTGCCGGACGCGCGAGCGGCCGAATGCGAGGCGGATCGACGCGACGCTGCGCGCGCCACGGCCGGGGACCGAGGCTCGCGCGGCGCACGCGCCAGCACGCGCCAGCAGGATCAGCGGCGCGACGCCGGCGAAAGGTTGCCGCATCGGTCGGACGCGGACTTCATAGAGCAGCCCGGCCATCACCCGCGTCAGCGCCAGCGCGCCGGCGGTGCCGATCGCGACGCCAATCGCCATCAAGCACGCAGCGCCCGGCGGAGCACCGACCACGATCACCGACGTCGCCGCGCGCGCCGAGCGCCATGCGCACGCCGATCTCGTGCGTCTGCTGCGCTGACCGCGTTCGCCAGGACGCCGTAGATGCCGATCGCCCGCCAGGCCGAGCGCCACGCATCGCGAAGACGCCGACCACCGTCATGCTGGAAGCGCTGCGGCTTCACCGAGTCGGCCACGACATCGACGACCGGCCGCGCGTCGGACAGCGGCAGCTCGGGATCGAGCCGCTGCAGTCCGCCGCGAAGCGCGGCCAGATCAGCGCGGCGGATCGCGGTCGCGAGCGGACCACGAGGTTGACGCGTGCGATAGAAGTCGGTGACCGGACGCGCATCCGGCTGCTGCCAGATCGGCTCGTAGGTCTGCGCGATCGGCTCGATGCCGAGCGCGCTCTGGTTCACGTCGCCGACGACGCCGACGACGGTCATCCACGGGCTGCGGCGTCGACTCGATGCCCCCATTTGATCTGACGGCCGACCGGATCCTGGTCCGGCCACAGCCGTGCGCGCGAGCATCTCGCTGATGATGACGACGCGCGCCGCCGGTCGCGGCCGTCGGCGTCGGTGAAGAACCGCCCGCGCTTGAGCGGGATGCCGAGCGCCTCGAAGTAGCTGCCCGCCGTCCACGTGGCGGCGATCACGCGGCTCGAGCTGTCGGCACGCGTCTGCGCGTGGCGATCGGGCGTGAACGTGCGGCGCTCGCTGACTTCGAGCGGTCGATCGGTGCGTCGCGCCGGCCGCGCGTCACGCCGGGATCGATCGCGAGCGGCGTCGACCGCCTGCTGGTAGAACGCCTTCACCTGCTGGCCGCGTCGTGTAGCGTCCGGCCGGCAGCGTGGACCGACGCGGTGACGACGTGCTCGGCGCGGAAGCCCGGATCGGTGCCGAGCAGGCGCATGAAGCTGCGGACCAGCAGGCCGGCGCCGACCGACAGCATCAACGCGAGCGCGAACTGCGCGACCACCAGCGACCCGAGCAGGCGGTGCCGGCCGTGCCCCGCGCGTCGCGCCGCGTGCCGCCCTCCTTGAGGGCGTCGAACGTCGAGCCGCAGCGCCGTCGCGCAGCGCCGGCACGACGCCGAAGACCAGCGGCGTGACGCAGCGAGAGCGCGCCGTGAACAGCGACGACGCGGGCGTCGAACGCGATCGACTCCGGCCCGCGGCAGCGCGTCGCCGGCGAGCGCCAGCAGCACGCGCATGGTCCAGTAGGCGAGCAGCAGCCCGAGCGCGCCGCCGGCGAGCGGCGAGGCACAAACCCTTCGGTGACGAGTTGGCGGACGACGCGCGCCGGGCTGGCGCCGAGCGCCGATCGGATCGGCCAGCTCGCGCTGACGCGAGCCGGCGCGCGTCAGCATCAGGTTCGCGACGTCGGCGCAGCCGATCAGCAGCACGATGCGCGACCGCGCCCATCAGCACGAGGATCATCCGCCGGCTGCGCCGACGACCTCGTCCAGGAACGGGCCACATCGGCAGCGACAGCTGCGCCGCCATCGTGCTGCAGGATCGGCGGATACCGCTCGGCGATCGTCTTCACGATCGACGCGAGCTCGGCGCGCGCCTGCGCGACCGACACGCCGGGCTTCAGCCGGGCGACGACGCTGTTGAGCTGTACATGCCGCCGAAATGCGCGGCGCTCGAACGGCGAGAACGCGATCGGCAGGTAGAGCGCCGCCGGCTCGCCGTTGCTCGCGGCGCCGCGCGGCGGAAACTCGAAGCCGGTCGCCCATCACGCCGACGATGGTGTACGGCTGCGCGATCGAGCGCGATGGTGCGTCCGACGATCGACGGGTCGCGGCCGAACACGCGGGTCCACAGCGGCTGCGCCGATGACGACCACGCTTGGCGTTCTGGCGGTCGTCGTCCGGCGGTCAGCGCGCGGCCGACGATCGGCGAGACGCCGAGCACGCCGAACAACTCCGGCGAGACGCGCGCGCCGATCGACGCGCTCCGACTGCGCGGACGCCCGACAGCTCGAAGCTCCCGTTGCGATAGGCGAACATGCCCGAATACGACCGCGGCCGCCTCGCGCATGATCTCGAAGTCCGGCGCCGAGAACTCGAACTTGTCGACCGGCGCGCCCGGGACCTTCTCGAAGATCGTCACGAGCTCGCCGGGATGCGCGTAGGGCAGCGCCGCGCAGCAGCACGCCGTTGACGATGCGTGAACACGGCGGCGTTGGCGCCGATGCCGACGGCGAGCGCGAGCGCCGCGACGATGGTGAAGCCGGGATTGCGCCGCAGGTTGCGCAGCGCGTAGCGGACGTCGCCGCGCAGCAGGTCGAGGTGCTCGCGCGGCGCCGTCGTCAGCGATGCCGCGCATCGTGTCCCACCAGAGGCGAAGCGCGGCCATGGAACCTCCCTGCGCGAGGACGTCGCGCCGCTGGTCGTGTGAACGTGGCGGCCATGTCGTCGCCGAAATCACCGCGGAAGTCGGCGGGGAACAGCCGCAGCAGGCGACGGAAGAAGCGATCGGCTCGGGACATCTCAAGTCTCAACTGTCAAGGCTCAAGTCTCAAGCTCCGAACACTCACGCTCGAGCGTTCCAGTAATCGATTGAGAGTTGAGACTTGAGGGCTGAGACTGTTGAGCTAGGCTCGCCGAAAGAGCGCCTTGCGCTCTGGCGATGGCCAGCGTGTTCTCGAGCCGCGCCGCCTCGGCCCTGGCGACCTCGCGGCCGAAGGCCGTCAGCTCGTACGATCGCCGGCGCTGGTCGTCGGCCGAGCCGGATTCGCGGATCAGCCCGTCGCTCAGCAGCCGCTTGATGATCCCGTAGAGCGTGCCAGTGCTGAGCCGGACGGAACCGTCGTGGTCAGCGCTTCGACGTCTTTAAGGATCGGCGTAGCCGTGCGTCTGGCCGTCGGCCAGCGCGACCAGGACGTAGAACATCGCCGGCGACAGCGGCAGCAGCGATTGCGGATCGCGTTTGGTCGTCATCACGTATGCCGCGAGACGATATGTCGTGACACGCCATATGTCAAGCGTAGTAGAAATAACGGATGCTTCGATCCTCAATCGGCGCGGCTGGTGGTGGCCGCCGCGCTGGCGTCGGCGTGCGGCGGCGGCCACGAGCGCCGCGGCGCCGCCGCGCCTTTCCGCCCACCCCCGTGACCATCGCGGAGGCTCGCGCGACGCCGATCGAGGACGCCAGCGAGTACGTCGCGATCGCTGAAGTCGCTGCGGTCGACGAGCGATTCAGCCGCAGATCGACGGCCAGATCACGCAGATCCTGGTGAAGTCGGGCGACCGCGTCGCGCCAGGGCGCGCCGCTCGATGCAGATCGATCCGCGCCGGCAGCAGGCGGCGGTGTCGAGCCAGGAAGCCGAGCGCGCGGCGCGCGGAGGCGGCGGTCGCCTACGCGCGGCAGCAGCAGCAGCGCGCCACGCGAGCTCTTCGCGGCCGGCGCGATCAGCAAGCAGGAACAGGAGCAGGCCGAGACGGCGCTGCGCACGGCCGAGGCGAACCTGCAAGGCGCTGCAGGCGCAGGTCCAGCAGCAGCGAGGTGCAGCTGCGCTACTTCACCGTCATCGCGCCGACCGCCGGCGTCGTCGGCGACGTGCCGGTGCGCGTCGGCAGCCAGGTGACGACCGCAGACCGTGCTGACGACGATCGATCAGAACGAGACGCTCGAGGTCTACGTGTCGGTGCCGATCGAGCGCGCGCCGGCGCTGCAAGAGCGGCCTGCCGATTCAGATTCTCGGCAGCGACGGCGCCGAGCAATCTGGCGACGACGGCGGTCAACTTCATCTCGCCGCACGTCGACGACCAGACGCAGTCGGTGCTCGGTGAAGGCGCAGGTGCGGAACCCCGGCGGCGCGCTGCGCGTCGTCGCAGTACGTCCGCGCCCGGATCGTCTGGAAGACCGGCGCAGGGCTGGTCGTCCCGGTGACCGCGGTGCTGCGCGATCAACGGGCAGTTCTTCGCGTTCGTCGCCGGAGGACGCCGGCGGCAAGCTGATCGCGAAGCAGCGCGCGATCAAGGTCGGCCCGATCGCCGGCGACAACTACCCGGTGCTCGACGGCATCAAGCCGGGCGAGCGCGATCGTCGTCGTCGGGCGCCCAGAAGCTGGCCGACGGCGCGCCGATCGCAGCCCGACCGCAGGCGCCGCCGGCCGCAGCCCCATCAGCCACCGGCCTAGCCCTAGCCTGAGTCGCTACACCGCCGTGTTTGTCGACACCTTCATCCGTCGTCCGATTCTGGCGAGCGTCTGCTCGCTGGTGATCATCCTGGCGGGCGCGATCGCGATCCCGACGCTGCCGATCGCGCAGTTCCCCGAGCTGGCGCCGCCGCAGGTGCCGGTCGTCGCGTTCTACAACGGCGCGAACGCCGCAGACCGTCGAGACCGCCGTCACCACGCCGCTCGAGCAGGCGATCAACGGCATCGAGGGGATGCAGCACATCACCTCGACGCAGCGGCAACGACGGCACCTGCGCGATCACGGTGACCTTCGACATCACGCGCAACCTCGACATCGCCGCCGTCGACGTGCAGAACCGGATCTCGCAGGCGGAAGGGCGGCTGCCGAACGAGGTCAAGCAGGTCGGCATCTCGGTGACCAAGGTGTCGACCAACTTCGTGCTCGCGCGGCGGCCGCCTTCGCCGAGCACGGACGAGTACGACACGCTGTTCATCAGCAACTACGTCGATCGCTTCGTCAGCGACGAGATCAAGCGCGTGCCCGGGCGTCGGCGACGTCATCGTCTTCGGCATCGGCCGCTACGCGATGCGGCTGTGGCTCGATCCCGACAAGCTCGCCGGCCGCGCAGCATCACCGCCGACGAAGTCGTGCAGGCGCTGCGCGAGCAGAACGTGCAGGTGGCGGCCGGGCAGGTCGGCGCCGCCCCGGCGCGCGCGGGCCAGACGTTCCAGATCAGCGTGCGCTCGGCCGGCCGCCTGAGCGAGCCGTCGCGAGTTCGAGAACATCATCCTGAAGCGGTCGGCCGACGGCGCGCTGGTCCGCGTCAAGGACGTCGGCCGCGTCGAGCTCGGCGCCGAGAGCTACACCACGGCGTCGCGCTACCAGGGCGCGCGACGCCGTCGGCTTCGGCGTGCTGCAGCTGCCGACCGCGCAACGCGCTGCAGGTCTACCGCGACGTCAACGCCGAGATCGCGCGGCTGTCGCAGCGCTTTCCGCCGGGGCTGAAGATCGAGGTCGCGTTCGACACCACGACGGTCGTCGCCGAGTCGATCCGCGAGGTGGTCACGACGCTGCTCGAGGCGATCGGGCTGGTCGTCCTCGTCATGTTCCTGTTCCTGCAGAACTGGCGCGACGACGCTGATTCCGGCGATCACGCATTCCGGTGTCGCTCATCGGCACGTTCGCGTTCGTCAAGCTGTTCGGCTTCTCGATCAACACGCTGACGCTGTTCGGCATCACGCTCGCCACCGGCCTCGTCGTCGACGATGCGATCGTGGTCATCGAGAACATCGAGCGGCACATCCACGAGTCATCACCGCGCCGGCGCAGCGAGGCGCGCGTCGGAGGCGATGGGCGAAGTGACCAGCGCGGTGATCGCGACGGCGCTGGTGCTGGCCGCCGTGTTCGTGCCGGTCGCGTTCTTTCCCGGGACGACCGGCCGGCTCTATCAGCAGTTCGCGCTGACGATCGCCGTGTCGATGGCGATCTCCGCGTTCAACGCGCTGACGCTGACGCCGGCGCTCGCCGGCGCTGCTGCTCAGCAAGGACGGAGAAGCCGAAGGGCGCGTTCTTCCGCGTCGTCAACCGCGTCGATCGACGGCGGGACGTCGGTGCTGGTGTCGATGCTGCGCGGCGCTGATTCGCGTCGCGCGCTGGTCGTCGCGCTCGTGTTCGTGGCGCTGCTCGGCGCGACCTACTGGGTCTACACGCGCGTGCCGACCGGGTTCGTGCCCGACGAGGATCAGGGCTACGCTGATGATCCTCGTGCAGGCGCCGCCGGGCGCGTCGCTCGACTACACGATGAACATCGTGCAAGCAGGCCGAGCAGATCGATGCTGAAGATGCCGGAGACACAAGCCGGATGTTCGCGGCCGGCGGCTTCAGCTTCGCCGGGTCGGCGCCGAACCAGGGGATCCTGTTCGCGCAGCTGAAGGACTTCAAGGACCGGCGCGGGCGAGCGAGCACTCGGCGCAAGGCGCTGGTCGGCCAGCTGTTCGGCGCGTTCAGCCAGATCACCGGCGCGATGGTGATTCCGTTCCTGCCGCCGTCGATCCAGGGGCTCGGCCAGTTCGGCGGCTTCACCTACGAGCTGCTCGACCAGAGCGGCGGACCGATCGAGAACCTCGAGGCGGCGGCGCAGCAGCTGATCGCGCAGGGCAACCAGACGCCGGGGCTGACCGGCGCTGTTCACGCAGTTCACCGCCGAACGATCCGCAGCTCGTCGTCGACATCGATCGCGAGCAGGCGAAGAGCCTCGGCATGTCGCTCGGCGACGTCACCAACACGATGCAGATCCTGCTCGGGTCGGCCTACGTGAACGACTTCGACTTCAACAACCGGTCGTATCGCGTCTACGTGCAGGCCGATCAGCAGTTCCGATCGCACCCCGGCGACATCGAGCGCTACTCAGGTGCGGACCGCCGGCGGCCGGATGATGCCGCTGAGCAACGTCGTGTCGGTGCGCGAGGCGACGCGCGCCGAAGAGCATCAACCACTACAACCTGTTCCGCTCGGCGGAGATCAACGGATCGGCGGCGCCGGGCTACAGCTCGGGGCAGGCGCTGCACGCTCATGGAGCAGCTGTCGCGACCGGCGCTGCCGCAGGGGATGTCAGTTCGCGTGGTCGGGGCTGTCGCTCGAGGAGATCAAGGCGGGCAGCCAGTCGGCGGTGATCTTCGGGCTCGGCCTGCTGCTCGTCTACCTGACGCTCGCGGCGCAGCATACGAAAGCCTGACGCTGCCGTTCATCATCCTGCTGTCGGTGCCGCTCGCGATCCTGGGCGCGCTGCTCGCGCAGTGGGGCCGCGGCCTGATCAACGACGTCTACTGCCAGATCGGCCTCGTCGATGCTGATCGGTCTGTCGGCGAAGAACGGCATCCTGGTCGTCGAGTTCGCGGAGCAGCTGCGCGCGCGCGGGCTGTCGATCGTCGACGCCGCGGTCGAGGCGCGCGCGCATCCGGCTGCGGCCGATCCTGATGACGTCGCTCGCGTTCATCCTCGGCGTGATGCCGCTCGTGGTCGCGAGCGGCGCCGGCCGCGAGGCGCGGCACTCGGTCGGCACCGCGGTGGCCGGCGGCATGCTCGCGTCGACGTTCCTCAACCTCGCGTTCATCCCGGTGTTGTATGTCGTGGTCAAGAGCATCGGAGCCAGACGTGAACAGGCTCATCGCAGTGCTTAGCGGCTGCGCTCGTGCAGCTGCTGGGCAGCTGCGCTCTGCGCGCTCGGCGGCGTGCTGCTCGCAGCCGCGCTGGCTGTCCGCGTCGGCATGTCTGCAGACTGCGCAGCCGGCGCCGCGCGAGCGAGCGCGTGACCTTCGACGGAGGCGATCCGAGCGCGCCGTGAAGAATGAATCCGTCGGCGGCGATTGCCGCGCGCCGGGATCCTGCGCGCCGAGGGTCTGATTGCAGACGCGCGTCGGCGCACGCGGCTGCAGTGAACGGCAACGTCACGACGACGACGCTCAATCGGGAGCGTCGAGTTTCGACGGCTCGACGGTGCACGCCGCGGAACCAGCTGGGCGCGAGCCGTCGACGTGCGGATGCCGCTCTACGCCGCCGGCGCGCTGGGCGCGGACGGCGCAGGCGGACGAGGCCCAGCGCATGTCGCCGAGGCTCAACGCCGAGGATGATCCGCCGGCAGACGGCGCTGGCGACCGCTGACGCGCATTCTGACGATCATCGCGCGGCGGCGCGGTCGTCGAGGCCAACGCTCCGCGCGCGCGAGAGCGCCAGGGCGCATTTCGATCTGGCCACGCGAGCTCAGAGCGCGGCAGCGGCAGCCGGTCTGAATCGAGCTGCGCGCGCAGCAGGAGTTGTCGCTCGACGAGGGGCTGGTCGAGATCGGCGCGGCTCGGCGCTGTATCCGCGCGCAGGAGGCGCTCGGGGTGCTGCTGGTCGCGGCCGGTCCGGCCGATGCGGCCGACGAGCCGATCTTCCTGACGCCGCCGGCGTGCCGCGCGTCGCGCCTGGCAGATCGCCGACCTGTCGGCCGCTGCTCGGCGCATCGATCTGAAGTTGTTCGCCGCCGAGCAACAGCCTGGCCGAACGCGTGCTCGGCGACAGCGGGAAGGACCGGCTGCCGTATTCTCGAGGCGGCGTTCCAGCCGTCGACCATCGTAGCCCTCGCAGCTGTTCTTCCCGCAGAACAGCTGGCGGTTCCTGCTGCCAGCTGTCGGTGCCGATTTTCGACTCCGGCCTGCGCCAGGGGCGAAGACTCGAGCGCCAGGCGGCGGTGGACGTGTCGCGCGCGACCACGGCGCGGGCGCGTGACCGCCGCGCGCGCGGACGTGCGCGCCGCACGCGAGTCGATCTCGAGCGCCGAGCGCGACGCCTGGCCAGCGCGCGCCGCCGCCGAACGAGGCGCAAGCGCAGGTCGTGAGCATCGTCAACGTGAGCTTCCGCGCCGGCGGCGGCGACCAACATCGAGGTCGTCGACGCCGAGCGCGCGCGCGCGACGCCGACACGGTGGTCGCCATCGCCGAAGACACGCTCCGCCGCGCAGGCTCGAGCCTGCTGACCGCGCTCGGACGGTTTCCGTGAGTCGCACCACCGATGACCGAGCTGGAGCCGGCGTCGTCGCCCGGCTCGGCGAGCTCGGGCATCCCCTTCTCGCGTCACGAGCACCCGCCGGTGGCGACCGTCGAGCAGGCGCCGGCTGCACTGGGCGGGCATCGACGCGACGCACTGCAAGAATCTCTTCCTGCGCAACCAGAAAGGGACCGCCACTACCTCGTCGTCCTCGATCGCGTCGAAGAACGGCGGATCTCACGCGCCGTCGCCGATCAGATCGGCGACGGCAAGCTGAGCTTCGCGTCGCCGGAGCGCGCTGATGACGCACCTCGGCCTGACGCCCGGGTCGGTGTCGCCGTTCGGCCTGATCAACGATCCGCACCCACAGCGTCCGCGTCGTCTCGACCGCGACCTGAAGGCCGCCGCGCGGCTGTCGTTTCACCCGAACATCAACACCGTGACGTTCACGGTCGCCGCCGCCGACTTCGCGCGTTTTCTCGACGGCCTGCGGGAATCCCCGTCTGCAGTACGCTGACCGTTCAAGCCGCAACCCGCAATCCCAATCCGCAATCCGCAATCCGCAATGGAGTGACCTGTCCTGTCACACCCCGGCGCTACACTCGCTGTCATGGCCCACCACCCGACCCCAGTCGCTCGCACAAGTCGTTGAAGGGGAATGGATTACGTTTCCAGGCGGGGAGCTGGAAGGCAAACGCCCAAAGGCTGCTGTGCCCGAGCTGCCGGGAGGCGCTGGCAGCGCGAGGCGGACGGGCCGGCTCGCTCGTTCCGCGCCTCAGCCCGCTGTGTTTTCAGTGCTATCGCGCCGACCTCGATCGCGAGCGCGCGGTCGCGAGGCGGCGGCCAGCTCGACACGGCGTCCGAGGCGCGATTCCAGTGCGCAGCTGCCGCTCGAGCCGGTCGACCACGCACGGCTCGCGGTGCTCAAGGCCGCTGCGGTCGGAAGAGCGCGCGTCGGCGGTGCCAGGGCATCGGCCAGCATGCGGACAAGCGGCGCCGCGGCGCAGATTGCGGCGCGCCACGCGCTGCAAGCGGTGGCGGCCGGATCTGGACAGCGCATGGTTGCCCCGGCCGTCCACGCGCCGGGTGATGGAAGCGGCCGAACATGCCGCCGAGCTGCCAGCTGCCCGACGCGTGGCTGCCGTTCGTGGTGCGTCGCGGTCGAGATGCGCGGTGCCGACCAGCGAACTCAGCGCTGGCACGTGGCGGGCATGCACAAAGCAGTGGATACTGATGTCATCGATCTGCTGCGCCGCCATCACGCTGATCCTCGGTCTCGCCATCGGCGCGCCGGTCGGGCTGGCTGGCGTCCCGTCCCGGCGCATGCCCGTCTGCAGAGCGCGCTCGACAAAGATCGCGCCGTCCACGCCGAGCGGCTCAAGGCGTACGGCGACGCCGAGGCCAAGCTGCGCGAAGCCTTTCAGGCGCTCAGCGCCGACGCGCTGAAGACCAACAACGAAGCGTTCCTCACGCTCGCCGAAACGCGCCTGCGCGAAGCGCGCACCGCAAGCGACCGGCGACATCGACGCGCGCAAGAAGGCGATCGAGGATCTGCTCGCGCCGATGGCGAAGACGCTCGAGCAGGTCGACCGCGAGATCAAGGACTCCGAGCGGCGCCGCGCCGAGACCGGCGCGCAGCTGATGCAGCGGATCGTCTCGCTCGACACCGCCGGCCAGGGCCTGCGCGACGAAACGCGGCGCCTCACCGACGCGCTCAAGCGGCCCGGGCGTCCGCGGCCGCTGGGGCGAGCTCCAGCTGAAGCGCGTCGTCGAGCTCGCCGGCATGATCGAGCACTGCGACTTCACCGAGCAGCACACGATTCAGGGCGGCGACGACGAGCGCCGCATCCGGCCCGACGTCATCGTCCGCCTGCCGGGCGGCAAGCACGATCGTCATCGACGCCAAGGCGCCGCTCGACGCGTACCTGCAGCGCGCTCGAGGCGCCCGACGAAGAGTCGCGCCAGAACGCTGCTCGGCGAGCACGCGCGCCAGGTGCGCGCGCACATCTCGCAGCTGTCGGCGAAGGGCTACTTCGAGAAGGTCGCATCGACGCCCGAGTTCGTCGTGATGTTCCTGCCGGGCGAGATGTTCTTCAGCGCCGCGCTCGAGCAGGATCCGTCGCTCGATCGAGTGCGGCGTCGAGCAAGCGCGTCATCCCGGCGAGCCCGACGACGCTGATCGCGCTGCTGCGCGCCGTGGCCTACGGCTGGCAGCAGGAGGCGATGGAAGAGAACGCGCGCAAGATCAGCGATCTCGGCAAGAACCTCTACGAGGCGGTGCGCACGCTCGGCGATCGGTTCGACACGCTCGGCACGCGGCTCAAGTCGAGCCTCGAGGCCTACAACGACGCGGTCGGCTCGCTCGAAGGCAACGTGCTCGTGAAGGCGCGCAAGTTCAAGGAGCTGCAGGCGGCCAACGGCGGCGAGGAGATCAAGCCGCTCGAGCCGATCGACCGCGTGCCGCGCATGCTGCAGGCGCCGGAGCTCGACCGACGGGCTACCCGTTCCACGATGGCGAAGAAGAGGAAGTCCAGACAAGTCTGACCATCACTCGTGTCTACGTCGTCTTCCTGCGCGACCCGAAGGGCGACGGCAAAGGCGCGGATACTACGTCGGCATGACCGGCCTCACGCCCGAGCAGCGCTTCGCACAATCACAAGAGCCGGCATCAAGGCCGCGCGCATCGTCAAGCGCTGCGGCGAACGCCTCGTGCCGCGCCTCTACGCGCACCTGAACCCGATGCCGTTCGCGAAGGCCGTCGACATGGAGGTGAGCCTGGCCGCGAGCCTGCGCAAGCGCGGGTTCACGGTCTTCGGAGGCCATTGAGAGCCTTCCTGATGCAGGCGTGTTGCCGTTTGTCGAAATGCGTTCGACGCGGCCCGTCGCCCCACCCGCCCCACGCTCGGCTGAAGCCTCCGCGCTACGACAACCTACCGAACCCGCCCCACCACTCTACCCGACCCACTGACCCACTCGGACCTATCTGTCCCACCGCCTCATCCGCCCCAGTTCGTCCGTCATCCGCGCGCTCGCCGCTACATCATCCGCGTCGCCGACGACGGGACCGTGCGCGTCACGGTGCCGCGGCGAGGATCGAAGACAGGAAGCCGAGGCGTTCTGCGGCGCGCCAGGGCGCGTGGATCGAGACCGCAGCAGCGTCGTGTCGCGCGCGCGCGCGCGAAGCGCGAGCGCGAGCCGGCAACCACCGCCAGCGACGGGCTGGAGCCGGCGATCGCCCGGCGCGCCCTGCGCTGACGCGCGCGAAACGCGAACTGCCGCCGCGCTTGCTGGAGCTCGCGGCGCAGCACGGCCTGACCGTCGTCGCGGATCAGCATCCGCGATCAGCGCTGGCGCTGGGGATCCTGCTCGCGCACCGGCCACATCTGCCTGAACTGGCGGCTGGTGGCGATGCCGGACGCAGGTCCGCGACTACGTGCTGATCCACGAGCTGATGCACCTCGAAGCGCATGGATCACTCGCCCGCCATTCTGGAAGCTCGTCGCGGCGGCATGCCCGGAGTAAAGCGCGCGCCTGGCTGCGAGCATGGCGCGCGCTGGAGTCGTCCAGCCGCTGACGCGAACTCTGAAGCCGCGAACCCTAGGCCGCCGCAATCTGCAGCGAAGCCGCGCCTCTGATTAGAATCTCGCTAGAACCCGACGACGACGCCGGCCCGGAAGATCCGCGGGCTGAGGTTCTGCGCGATCTGCGTTGAACACGCTCGGTCGACAGCACGTTGTTGTTCCGCACCAGCGCCGTGTTGGCGTTCATCACGTTGAACAGGTCGCCGATGAGCCGGAAGCTCATCGCGCGGAGCTTGAACGTCCGCGCCACGCGCAGGTCGGTGTTCCAGACGTCGTCATAACGGAACGTGTCGATTGTCGGCGTCACGATGACCTGAAGCCCGGTGTCGGCGCCGAGCGGGCCTGAGTCGGAACAGCGGGAACGGATACCCCTGCCGGCCGAACACGTTGCCGGCGATCTCGATGCCGATACGGCGCACGGTACATCGCGTTGGCGTTGAACTGCCACTTCGCGTTGATGAAGACGCTGCCCGGCCGAGTTGCCGCTGCTCGAGCGGCGCGAACTGGCCGCCGTCGACGAGCGGCTCGGTGATCGTCGGCGTCGGGTTGCCGTTGGTGTCGTAGCGTCGCCTGCGGCTGCGTAGTGCTCGCGGGCGTTGTTGAAGCGCGAAGCCGACGCGCCCCATCCACCGGTTCGAGAGCCGCTTCACGGCGTTGAACTCGAGGCCGTGGTAGTCGGTGGAGAAGCCGTCCCAGTTGGTCAGCAGGAAGCCGCTGCCGCCGGCGGTGACCTTCGCCTGGTTCGGGATGAAGGTCGGCACGCTGTAGCTGCTGCCGTCGGGCAGCGTGCCGGTCAGCGTCGGGCCGGGCGCGTAGTCGGCCAGCGACGACGCCGACGCGCGGCGTCACCGAGAACGTCGCGTTGCCGAGCAGATTCGTCGTGCGCGTGTAGGTGTAGTTCACCTGCGACCGCGAGGTTCGACACGCAGCTCGCGATCGACGCCCGGCGACGACGCTCTGCGTGACCGGCGCCTTGAGGTTCGGGATCGATCCGGTTCGCCGAGGTCACCGCCGTCGGGTTCGCCGGGTTGAAGCCGTTGGCCGCGCCGAGGAACTGATTCAGCTGGACTTCGTCGGCCTGCGCGAAATGATCGCTGTTGAGTATCGAGCCAGCGGTAGACGGCGACGCCGGCCGACGAGCTCGGGTTCATGTAGCCGACGCTGGCCGAGTCGAGCTGGCCGGCAGAAGCGGCTGTAGCTGGCGCGCGCCACGGTCTTGCGCGACGTCGTCGAGCGCGTAGGTCGAGGCCGGCGCGCGGCGAGACGTTCTTCCACGTGAACGGCGCGTCGTAGCCGGCGAAGATCAGCCCGGGCACCACGTTGGGCAGCGCGGGGTTCGCCGCCGTGGCGCTCGGCAGCGCGCGGCCGCCCTGCTGGTCGTAGCGGAGGCCGAGATCGATGGTCGCGCGGCCCTTGGAGATCGGTGTCGCCGACGTAGAGGTCCACGTAGTGCGGTGCGGTTGGTGCCGCTGCCTTCGCGGAAGACCTGCGCGATCAGCGTCGTCGGCGTCTGCGCGACCGCGAGGATGCCGTTGCCCGGCCACAGCGTGCCGGTCGTCGCATTCACGCGGCGCCAGCCGAAGCCGTATCTGACGTCGTGCGACGCGCCGAAGCTCGTTGAAGAACGAGTTGAGGTCGGCGTTGACGCTCATCTGCGGACGGATGTTCGGGCTCTGGACCGTCGATCCGTAGCGACTGCGCCGGTCGTCAGATCGCGCCCGGCGTTCAGGCTCATGCCGCCTTCGGGCGTCAGCAGGAAGCCGGTGTTGTAGTAGGCGCATTTCGCCGACAGGAACATGTTCGGGCGAGATCGACGCGGTCGTCGGCGAGCTTGAACAGCCCGTGCAGCGGGCTGTCGGTGTAGGCGTTGTCCTGGTGGAACGTCGCGGTCGGCGCGTCGAACGTGATGCCGGAGGTGCCCGGGCTGCGGTTGTCCTTGATCTTGAACCCGTTGAAGTAGAGGAAGCTGACCATGTCCTTGCGGCGTCGCCTGCCAGTTCACCTTCACGTTCGGGTTCTTCAGCTGCGGTGCGGTCGACGAGTGTTGCGGCGCTGCGCAGCTGCACGTCCTGCACCGAGTAGGAGCGCGTAGAACCACGTCTTGTCGCGCAGCAGCGGCCCGCCGAGCTCGACGCCGTAGTCGGAGATCTGCTTGGTGTGGTCGGCGGTCTCCGGCGTGACGCCGTGCGCCGCCAGCTCGGCCGGGACGTTCGACGCATTCCATCGCGTCGTTGTCGAAGTAGCCGCGCGCGCCGCCGTGGAACAGGTTGGTGCCGCGCTTGACGACGAAGTTGAGGCCGGTGCCGCCGGTCTGCTGCGTGATCGGCCTGGCCGGCGGTCGTCGACGTGGATGGCGTCGAAGTTGTCGTAGTTGAAATAGGTCGGCGACGGTGCCGGTCAGCGCCATGTCGGTGATCGCGACGCCGTCGAGCGTCCAGACCGCGTCCTGCGGCCGCGTGCCCTTCGGTGACGAAGTTCGACTGCTGGCCGGTTTCGTTGCCGCCGATGTTGACGCGGTCGACGAGCACGCCAGGCACCGGTGCGCATCAGCGAGAACGGGTCGCGCGAGGTCGGGATCTTCGACAGCTCGTCGGCGGTGAAGTTGGTCGCCGTGCCGGTCTGCTTGGCGTCGACCATCGGCGACGCCGCGGCGACCGTGATCGTCTCGGTCAGCGGCGCTGATCTGCATCGTCACCGGGAGGTCGACCGTCTTGCCGAGGTCGAGCACGACCGTTGTCGCGCACGTGCGGTCGCGAAGCCCTGCAGCGCCGAGGTCACCTTGTAGGTGCCGGGTGCGAGCTCGAGAAAGCGGTAGTGCCCCTGGCCGTCAGTCGACGAAGGTCTGGGTGAGGTCGGCACCCTGCAGGGTGACGGTGACCCCAGGCAGCGAGAGGCCGGTGGCGTCGATGACGCGGCCGGAGATGGTCCCAGACGGAGTCTGAGCCGTTGCCGAGCCGACGAAGATGACGAGCGCCGCGATGCTCGCCCAGACCGCTTTCTTAAACACCATTGACGCATCCTTTAAGACAGTAACGGACACAAGGATACGTAGTGTATCCCAAATCGATTTCAATTGCTACTAGTGGATACAAGTCCTGCTGCACGGTTTCTCCAGCCACGACGGTTGAGGCAGGCCGGAAACGCGAGGCGCCCCACTAGGGGCATGCTCGACCGGGTTATCGGCGGAAAGCGTTCAGGGAACAGCGATTAGGGCGAGAGGTTAGTCGCCGCTTTCGAGCACCCGCCGGAGGTCCAGGCCGAAGGCCGGGGCCGAGCGGGAACCGGCGATCTGTATCGGAATGGCGCTGCCCGAGCCGTCCTTCTGCTTGAACAGCGGGTCGAGCGCCTCGAGGAGCACCGATTTGATGCCGGTCACCGTCTCGAGATTTTCGCGTCCAGGAGCAGCTGACCCGTGAAATCGAGCGTCTCCGGCCTCGAGCGCGTAGCCGCCGGCGAGCTGCACCTTCGCGCCCCGGCACCTCGAAGGTCAGCGTCCGGCAGCGCGAGCCGGCCGTTGCCGAGCTTGAACCTGCCCCTGGAAGTTCGAGACGACGTGGTCTCTCTGTCTCCGCCGCGACCTTCGCGGAGGCGCGCTTGCTCAATTCCTCGATCTTCCCTGCACGTCGTAGTTGGTGAACGTCGCCTGCGCAGATCAAGAAATGTCCGTCGAGCTGCAGCCGGTCGGACGACGTCGCGGTCGCCGGGCGGGAGCAGGAACTTCGTGTTCAACTTCAGCGCGCCGGTCATCGGCGGCGTCGGCGACTTCACCGCCATCGTCATGATGTCTTCGATGCGCGACTTGTCCATCGCGACGTCGAGCGACACGGTCCGTCCGTGCTCGCCCTTCGGCCCGTCGAGCACGGCGCCGACCGCGTGCAGGCATGAGCTGAGGAACCACGCGTCGATCGTTCTGCAGGCGCGTGTCGCCGTTGGTGCCGTCGATGAGCGCCGTATGCTTCACGTGCAGCGGGAACGGGTGGCCGCCGACCTTGATCGTGAAGTCCGGGCGTGTCGGTCTCGCCGTTGGCTTCGAGCTGGTCGAGCGTGCCGCCGAAACGATCCGTGCGACGCGAGCGTGCCCGAGATGCCCTTGAAGACGCCGAGGTCGGCCTTCTCGAAGTTGAACGTGCCGTCGAGCGGCGTGTCGCCGGGCTCGTTGCGATCCCACGGGCCGAACCCGCCGCGCGACCTCGATTTCTCCCGGGGACGCCGTTGGTCAGCGTCGCCTCGAACGGCCAGATGTCTGTCGAGCCGAGACCGTGCATGCGCAGGTGATGGATCGCCCAGACCTTCGGCGCCTTGTCCGGCCGGCCGGGCACGATGATCAGCCGCGCGTCGTTGGCGTCGGCGCGGTCGAGGACGACGCCGCCGTCTTTCAGCGGATCGTTGCGCTTTTCCTCGGGCGTGGCCGGGGCGGTCTTCGCCGGGCCGGCGCTGTCCGCGGCGCGCGCCGCGTCCCTTCTGCTGCACGCGCACCTGCTTGCGCGGCGGAATGCTGATGTCCAGGCCGTCGAGCTGCACGTGATCGACGTGCTTGCGCCACAGGCCCATCAAGCTGGCGTCGACGTGAAACGACTTCACCACGATGAGGCCTGGGCATGTCGGCGGGCGTTGCCGCGCCGCCGGATTTGCAGGTCCTGCCTTCGGCGCGGAGGCCGGGAACACCTTGATGGTGAGATCGCCCAGGGCGACCTCGCTGTCGAGCTTGTCCGACAGTGTGGAAATGATGCGCTGCTTGAGGACGTCCGACGACAGAGGCACGACCCTCGTGAACGCCACCCCGAAGACGATCAGAGCGCGAAGAAGCCGACCAGGGCCCAGAACTCACGGCTTTGTCGCGAGCCGGCGGTTACGGTTCAGCGGCGCGGTCTCGTGATTCGTAGCGCTCGTTTCCACAGTGCTGAGATCCAGCACGTTTAGTGCCACTCGCTGGATCGCCGTCAGCCCGAAGATCGTGAACGCCGCCCACATCATCGCCTCGAACAGCCGATCCGGGCGCCGCCCGTACCGCCAGAGCCCGGTCCGGCACTGCAGCCCCCGGTTCGCCGGGTTGGTCGTGAACCGCAGCCGTTGGCGATCCGCGGTCGTTTCGCCGGCGAACCCGACGACCCAAAGCCCGCACGCGGCCAGCTCCACGATCGAGAGCGTCCCTGGCGACTCTGCGACGCCAGCAGCGCCGGCAGCGACGCGGCCACCGCCGCGGCGGCGAGCGCCTGAAGTACCAGAGCGGGCGGCTGCGGCCGGCGCGCTCAGCCGGGTGCGCGGCGCGCGTGTAAATCTCCTGGACGGCCAGCCGCGCGCCCCACGATCCCATCATCCAGGCCATCGCCGATCGCTCTGGCCCACTCGCCGTCGCCGAGCGTCCGCGTAGAGCACCGCCAGCCCGCCGACGACCGCCGGCCACGGCGGCGACGCCGATCCGCTCATCCGGACGGAGGCGCTGCCATGCCTACAACCCGGCCATCGCGACCGCGGCGATGACCCACCCGAGCACCCCGAGCTTTAGGAGCATCGCATCAGTGAGACCACGGTGTTCCTCGTATGAGGAGATGGCGTAGGAGGAGACCGCCGCAACTCTAATCGGGTCATACCGTACATCAGGTAGTTCACGCCGAGCTTGTACGCCTCGTTCGTGTCGTC
>ERZ1370068.4130-contig-322_pt1 | contig 44168 bp, 54 predicted proteins | sample MGYA00561227_ERZ1370068 | MGnify/ENA primary metagenome ERZ1370068 (study PRJEB38410, sample SAMEA6850437) | metagenome | study: Metagenomic assessment of the ecological functions of the soil: analysis of the soil microbiota associated with the...
TGTCGCCTGGTGGTGCCCTGACGTGTTGCGCTCCAAGGTGCGGGTGTTCGTCGAGCTGCAGCTGCTGCAGCGTCGCATCGCGCGCCAGGCCGACGCGCGCGTCGCGCAGGCCGCCGCCGAGGCGGCGTTGCTGGTGGCCGAGGTCGACGCGGCGCTCGAGCGTTCCTGTCCGACTTGAGCCATTCGCTGAGCGGCCTGCTCGACCCGCGCACCGGTGCGCAGAAGCTGGTGTCGATGGTGGTGCCGGCGCTGGCGCCGGCGGCTACCGTGGCTCATGGTCGATGCGCAGCTGCAGGTGCAGTACGCGGCCAGCTGGCGCGACGGGCGAAACGGCCGCCACGGAATACGAAGCGGGCAAGCTGCCGCGTGCCGATCTCGAGCGTGTGCAAAGCGCGCTGCAACCGCGCCTCGCGCTGAGCGACTTGAGCGCGACGCGTTGGCCTACCCGCTGCGCGACGGCCATCGCCTGCTCGGTGTGCTGACACTGTCCGGTGAGCCCACGCCGCTGGGGCTCGGCGGTGCTCGAGGAGGTGGCCACCCGCGCGGCAATCGCCTTTGCCGCCGCGCAGCTCTATCAGAACCTGCAGGACGAGATCCAGGAGCGCCGACGCACCGAGGCGCGGCTCGAGGAGGCCAACAAGCGCAGGACGAGTTCCTGGCGATGCTGTCGCACGAGTTGCGCAACCCGCTGGCACCGATCGGCAACGCGGTGGAAATCATTCGCCGGCTCGGCGGCCACGATGCCAAGCTGATGTGGGCCACCGACGTCACCGATCGCCAGCTGCGCCAGCTGACGCGGCTGGTCGACGAGCTGCTCGACGTGGCGCGCATCGGCCAGGGCAAGATCGCGCTGCGGACCACGCCGCTGGAGTTGAGCTCGCTGCTGTGGCGCAGTGCGTCGAGACGCAACGCCCCGCGCTGATCAGCCGTCGCCAGACGTTGACGCTCGCCGGTGCCGCCGAGGCCCGGTGTGGATCGAGGGCGACTCGGCGCGCCTGCAGCAGGTGGTCAACAACCTGCTCAGCAACGCCAACAAATACACGCCGGAAGGCGGCAGCGTGCACGTGGCGGTGCACGTCGAGCGCGACCAGGCGGTGATCAGCGTGCGCGACAACGGCGTCGGCATCGAGGCCGATCTGCTGCCTCGCGTGTTCGACCTGTTCGAACAGGGCACACGGGCCCTCGATCGCGAACAGGGCGGCCTGGGCGTCGGCCTCACGCTGGTGCAGCGCTTGGTCAGGCTGCATCAGGGCCACGTCGAAGCCGAGAGCGCGGGGCCTGGCAAGGGCGCGGACTTTCGCGTCTACCTGCCCTGCCTGCCCTCACCGGCGCCAATGCCCGCAGCCCGCGAGCAACCCGGCACCCGGCGTCGCGCGGTTGCCGCGCCGCGTGCTGATTGTCGAAGACAACCTCGATGTCGCCGAAACCACGGCCGCCATGCTCACGTCTGGCCGGCCACACGGTGCGCTGCGCACGAGGCGACGCAGGCACTGGCGCTGGCTCAGGAGTTCGCGCCCGAGATCGTGCTGCTCGACATCGGACTGCCGCGGGTCGATGGCTATCAGGTGGCGCGGCGGCTGCGCGAGTTGCCGCAGACGCGCCACACCTTGTTGGTCGGCCTTTCCGGCTACGGCATGCCCGCCGATCGGCAGCGCGGCCGCGAGGCGAGGCTTCGACCACCACCTGCTCAAGCCCGCCGATCCGATCGCACTGTGCGAGTTGATCGAGGACTGGCAGCCGCTGAGTGCAGGGGCCTCGCCGGCTGGCCGATGCGCTCGCAGCGATCCAGCCATCGAGCCATCCGCTAGGGCCCGCGACGCTCTACGAATTCAAGCGCCCCCAGTGAGGTCGTGTCGCGCGGCTCGATTGAGCCGGCGCATACACCTCGTTTCGCGCCACCCGAGGTTCCTGAGACAATGCATCCAGCGTCGGCGCGACCCTGCGGCCCGAAGGGGCTGCGGCAACGATCGGCCTTCGGCATCCAAGGCCCGCGCCCATTCGTAACCGGGTTGTGCGTCAGGAAGTCGCGGCCCGTGAATCTGGGGTGCAACTTCATCCTGGGCTAACCCTCAAAACTCGACCCCGTCATATACTGGGGCCGACTCACATCAATTAGGCCCCCGGGCCAGAGCAGGACACGATGGGTGGCAAACTCAAAGTCGCTGGGTTTATCGCGCTGGGCGCGGTCGCTGGCGCCTCACCACGATCCAACTGACGGCTTTTGCACGCAACACGCTGGCTCCGTTGCCGTTGGATGAGTTGCAGCAACTGGCCGCCGTGTTCGGCATGGTCAAGAGCGACTACGTCGAGGCCGTCGACGAGAAAAAGCTGATCACCGACGCCATTTCGGGCATGGTGGCCGGCCTCGACCCGCACTCGCAGTACTTCGACAAGAAGAGCTTCAAGGAATTTCGCGAAGGCACCACCGGCCGCTTCGTCGGCGTGGGCATCGAAATCGGCATGGAAGACGGCCTGGTCAAGGTGGTCTCGCCGATCGAAGGCTCGCCCGCGTTCCGCGCCGGCATCAAGGCCGGCGACCTGATCACCCGCATCGACGACACCGCGGTCAAGGGCCTGAGCATGGACCAGGCCGTCAAGCGCATGCGCGGCGAGCCGCAACACCAAGGTGATGCTGACGCATGTTCCGCAAGAGCGAGAGCCGCACCTTCCCGGTGACCATCGTGCGCGAAGAGATCCGCGTGCAGAGCGTGCGCGCCAAGCTGGTGGAGCCGGGCTACGCGCTGGCTGCGCGTCAGCCAGTTCAAGACCGCACGATCGACGACTTCGCGCGCAAGGTCGACGAGACTGTACAAGCAGGATCCCAACATGAAGGGCCTGGTGCTCGACCTGCGCAACGACCCGGGCGGCCTGCTCGACGGCGCGGTGGCGCTGTCGGCCGCGTTCCTGCCGGGCGACGTGACGGTGGTGTCGACCAACGGCCAGATCGCCGAGTCCAAAGCCACCTTCAAGGCCGCGCCCGAGTACTACATCCGCCGTGGCGGCCCCGACCCGCTGAAGCAGCTGCCCGCCGCGCATCAAGACGCGTGCCGCTGGTGGTGCTGGTCAACGAGGGCTCGGCCTCGGCCAGCGAGATCGTCGCCGGCGCGCTGCAAGACCACAAGCGCGCGATCGTGATGGGCGCGCAGACCTTCGGCAAGGGCTCGGTGCAGACCGTGCGCCCGCTGTCGGGCGAGACCGCGCTGAAGATCACCACCGCGCGCTACTACACGCCCGAGCGGCCGCTCGATCCAGGCCAAGGGCATCGTGCCCGATGTCTGGCTCGACGAAACCGCCGACGGCAACGTGTTCGCCGCGCTGCGCCTGCGCGAGGCCGACCTCGAGAAGCACCTGCGGCAGCCCCGACGAGAAGAAGGACGAGGCGCGCGACAAGGCCCGCGAGGAAGCACGCAAGCGCCTCGAAGATCAGCAGGCCAAGTCGCGCGAGCCGATCAAGCCGCTGCCCGAATTCGGCACCACGGAAGACTTCCAGCTGATGCAGGCGATCAATCAGCTCAAGGGGCAAGCCGGTCGCGGTGAGCAGGGCCGGTGGTCGAACGCAAGCGCCGAGGCGAAGACGCAATAAGGTCGCTTGTCCGGCGCTCAAACGGCAAGGCCCGCGCGACGCGGGCCTTTCCACGCGCCGCTGAAAGCTGCCGTTTCAGGCGCTGGCGTCGAGATCGAGTGTCAGCGTTTGCACGGCCTCCCTGACCGGGGTCGCCGCCTCGACGGTGGTGGCCAGGCCCCGACTCGTGCAGCCGATACAACGCCGCGCGGCCGATCGTCTGCAGCGGCTCGCCCTGTTGCGCGGCCAGCAGCACGTGCGCACTGCTGCGACCCGGCCACGCGCGCGCTGAACCAGCGAGCGTGCAGGAAAACGCGCACCCGAGTCGCCCTCGCGCAGGCCATCGACCCAGGCCGCTTGTGCGGGTCGGCGTCAGCCCGGCAGCTCCATCGGCACGGTGGGCGAGCTGCCCTCGCCGCCCCAATCGGTGGGCAGCGAGCCGCTCGCCGCGGGGCCGCTGCCGGCACCGTGACACCGGCGTCGGCCAGCTGCGAGTCGGTCCATCCGGTGGCCAGCTCGTCGATCTCGGCCAGTGCGTGTTCATAGGCCGTAGAACGATGCGTCGGTGCCTTGCTCGAGCTGCCGAACGACTGGCTCCAAGTGCGCAGCCAATCGCGCCGCGTGCGCGCCGGCGTGCAGCGTGCCGAGCGCCGCGATGCGATCGACCAACCGCCACAGCGGATGCCGCAGGGACGACAACACGGCCGATTCGACCTGTGCGCTGCGCAGCGCCGGCGCGGCCAGGCGCTGCAACAGCGCGCCCAGACTGGGTCGAGCTGCGGCTGCGCCGGCCACCTGCGCCAGCAGCCGCGGAATCAATTGGTCCGACCGGCGCGGCCGTTTGCGCCCAGCTTGCCGGCCAGGCGCCCCATCGCGCCGTCGTCGCGCGACGTCGCGCGCTGCAGCTCTGGCGCCACGCGCAGTTGATAGGGCAACGGCTCGACGCCCCAGCGCTTGCAGCTCCTGCGTGCTGTTCGCGCGCCAGCGTCAGCCAGCCGATCGGCCACCGCCTTGCCCACCACGCGCAGCGCGAGCAGTCCGCACGGGCCTGGCCAGGCCAAGCGTCTGCAGCGCCCGGCTGAGCGCGCGCGCTGCCACCTCGGGGCGCAGCGGCTACCACCTCGGGCAGCGCCGCCGGTGCCGAGCGCAGCGTGGCGCACAGCGCGCGCAGGTCGCGCGAGCTCGACTTCGGCCGCGGTGTCGACGAAGCTGGATGACGCGCGCGACCTCGATGTCCTCTTCGATCTGCTGGTCGTCGACCAGCGTCAGCTGGTCGATCGGCACCGCGCGCAGCCGCATCCGCGCGCGCGGCCGATTCGTCTTGCGGCTCGCGCGCAGAACTCCTCGCGCAATTGCTGGCGCAGCGCGCCGCTGAGAACGCCGCCGCCAGACCTCGCGAGCCGGGGCGCAGCAGCGGCAGCAGGCTGGCCGTGTGCTGGCGGTCGCCGGCCACCGCGTTGCTGAGCGCACGGCCCTGCAGCTGCTCGAGCGCGCGCTGCGCAGCATCGGACGCCAGCGCCGGCACGCTGGCGAGCACGAGATCGCGCCAGCGTTCGAATCGCGAGGTCGGTGGCGGTGGTCATCGTGGGTGCCGTGGGCCGCCGCGCGCCATCATAGAGCAGACGCACGCTATCCTTGCTCCGATGGACGACGCGCAACTGCTGCGCTATTCACGCCACATCCTGCTCGACGAGATCGGCATCGAAGGCCAGCAGCGGCTGCTCGCTTCGCGCGCGCTGGTCATCGGCGCCGGCGGGCTCGGCTCGCCGGTGGCGCTGTACCTCGGCAGCGCCGGGGTCGGGCGCATCACGCTGGTCGACCACGACCGCGTCGACCTCACCAACCTGCAGCGCCAGATCGCGCACACGCCTGGCGCGCGTCGGCACCGCAAAGGCCGAAGTCGGCGCGCGCGGCGATCGCGCGCCATCAACCCCGAGGTGCAGGTGACGGCGCGTGCACGTGCGACGCCGATGCCGACGTGCGCTCGACGCCTGGGTGCGCCGATGCCGACGTGGTGCTCGACTGCGGCGACAACTTCAAGACGCGGCAGGCGGTGCAACGCGGCGTGCGTGCGCCACCGCGTGCCGCTGGTGTCGGGCGCGGCGATCCGCTTCGACGGCCAGATCTCGGTGTACGACACGCGCGATGCGGCATGCCCGTGCTATGCCTGCGTGTTCCCGCCCGATGCCGCGTTCAGATGAGGTGCGCGTGCGCGACGCTCGGCGTGTTCGCGCCGCTGGTGGGCATCATCGGCACGATGCAGGCGGCCGAGGCGCTGAAGCTGCTGGCCGGCGTTGGCCCTCGTCTGGCCGGCCGCCTGCAGATGGTCGACGCGCGCAGCATGCAGTGGAGCGAGATGCAGCTGGTCGGGCAGCCGCACTGCGCGGTATGCGCCCGCCGCAGCCGCGTTAGCGCGCCCGTCGGCGCCGTAACCGTGGCGCACGTTCAGCGCGCGCCAGAACTGGGACGTGAACAGCACCAGCACCGACAACAGCTCGAGCCGTCCGAGCAGCATGCGCCAGCGTGCAGACCCAGGTCTGCAAGTCGCTCAGGCACGCGCGTACGGTGTCCGACGGCCCGACCTGGCCAGGCCTGGACCGATGTTGTTCAGCGCAGCCGACCACGCGCGCACTGAATGGCGGTCACCAGGTCGAGCCCACTGAACACCAGCACCATGCCCAGCGCAACCAGCGTGCGGCCCCGTAGACCATCATGAAGGCGATCACGGCTGTGCATCACGCGCGGGTCGACGGCGACACCGCCGAACCCCACCAGGGTTGACCACGTTCGGATGCACGATGCGCACCAGCTTCGCGCCGCACCTGCTTGCACCAGCGGCACCATGCGCACCATCTTGATGCCGCCGCCGGTGGAGCCGGCGCACGGGTCGCCGAAGCAGCCCGAGCAGCATGCATCAGCGCCGGCGCGAAAGTCGGCCACAGCGCGCAGTCGGCGTGCGCGAAGCCGGTGGTGGTAGCCACCGACACCACGTTGAACACCACGTGGCGCAGCGTCGGCGCCAGCGCCGTCATAGGTGCCGATGCGCGACCGAGGACGACGGTGACCAGCCCACCGCGCACGCCAGCAGCATCGCGACGTAGGCTCGTAGCTCGGCATCGCGCCATCAGCACGCTCGGCGAGCGGCGGCGCAGCGCGCACGAAGTAAAGCGCGAAGTTCACGCCGGACAGCACCATGAACACCACCGCCACCGCGTCGATCAGCCGGCGAGGGTTCCAGTGCATGAAGCCGGCATCGTGGGGACGAGAATCCGCCCAGGCCGACGGTGGTGCACATGTGCATGAAGGCGTCGGCCCAACCCATGCCGGCGCCACTTGTAGGCGAGCGAAGCATGCCAGCGCGATGGCCGAAGTGACACGCCCCACAGGCCACGCGCGGTGTCGGCGATGCGCGGCGTGAGCTTCTGGTCCTTCATCGGGCCGGCTGTTTCGGCTCCGGATCAGTTGCATGCCACCGATGCCCAGCAGCGGCAACACTGCCGCCACGCCAGCACGATGATGCCCAGGCCCCCGACCAGTTGCAGCAGGCAGCGCCACACGTTGACTGACAGCGGCAGCGCGATCCAGCCCATTGATCACCGAGGCGGCCGGTGGCCGTGAAGCCCGACATCGCCTCGAAGTAGGCGTCGGTCACGCTGAGGCCCGGCAGCGCCACACAGCGGCGGCAACGCGCCGAACGGCCGGCAGCAACGCCCAGGTGAGGCTGACCAGCAGGAAACCATCGCGCGCCTGCAGTTCGCGGCGGAAACGCCGCGGCAGAACTGATCGCGCCACCGGCCCCGGCGGTGACGAGCGTGCCAATCAGGAACGCGGTCTCGCCGCCGTCGCGATCCGACCCACGGCAAAGGCCAACGGCACCAGCATGAACAGCGCGAACAGCGCGATCAGGCGGCCGACCAGCGCGACGACGGCGCAGCACGCCCATCTCAGCCCGCCCGGCCGCCCGAAGGGCCTGAAGCGCCCTGGTGGGGTGAGCCGCGCCGAGCGGCGCCGTGCGTCGCGAGTGGCTGGCGAACGCCTTGCGGCTGCCGCAAGGCGGCGAACACCGTAGCGTGGGGCACGGTCCGTCTAAAGCCGAACAACGCGCTGACCTGAACAGCTTCGATGTCTCGCACCATGCGCTTGCGCGGCACGAACACCACCACGTGGTCGCCGGTCTGGATCACCGTGTCGTGGTGCGGATGATGACTCGCGAGCATCCGCGTCCGCCGTCCTCGCCGCGCACGATGCGCGCCGATCTGCGCGCCCTCGGGCAGCTTGAGCTCCGTCGATGCGCCGTCCGACCACCTTGCAGGTCTGCGGTCGCCGCGCGCCACCGCCTCGAGCGCCTCGGCCGCGCCGCGGCGCAGGCTGTGCACCGCCTCGACGTCGCCGCGCCGCACGTGCGCCAGCAGCTCGCCGATGACCGCCTGCGCCGGCGAGAGCGCGATGTCGATCTGCGTGCCCTGCACCAGGTCGGCGTAGGCCTTGCGGTTGATCAGCGCCAGCACGCGCCGTGCGCCCGAGGCGCTTGGCCAGCAGGCAGGACATGATGTTGTCCTCGTCGTCGCTGGTGAGCGCGAGGAACAGGTCGCATGTCACCGCACGTTCTCGTCGCCGAGCAGGTCCTCGTCGGTCGCGTCGCCCTGCAGCACGAGCACGCTCGGGCGGCAGTTGCGCTGGCCAGGTACTCGCAGCGCGCGGCGTTGCGCCTCGATGATCTTCACCTGATACGTGCCGTGCGAGCTCGCGCGCCAGCCGCAGGCCGACGCGGCCGCCGCCGGCGATCATCACGCGCTTGACCGGGCGGTTCGCCCGGCGCCGAGCGTGGCCGAGCACCTGCGCCGGATGTCGCTGGTCGCGGCCAGGACGAACACTTCGTCGCTCGGCATCGATGCGCGTGTCGCCGTCGCAGGCATGCGGCAACGGGGTCGTCGCCGCGGTAGATCGCCACGATGCGCACCTGCGTGCCTCGGAAGCAGCTGCGGCAGCTCGGCCATGCTGTCCGCGCCACCAGGGGCGCCGTTGGGCACCGCACGCACCACGATCAGGCTGATCAAGCCCTCGGCGAACTCCACGACCTGCAGCGCCTCGGGGTACTCGATCAGCTTGCGCACGTAGGCCGTCACCGACGCCTCGGGGCAGATCACGTGGTCGACCGCGAAGCCCGTCTTGCTCAGCAGCGGCGTGCCCTCCTCGAACTCGGCCGAACGCAGGCGCGCGACCGTGGTCGGGATGTTGAACAGGTCGTGCGCGATCTTGCAGACGACGAGGTTGGTCTCGTCCTGCGCGGCGCACGGCGATCAGCATGTCGGCGTCGTCCGCGCCGGCATCTCGCAGCACCGACGGCTGGATGCCGTTGCCGGTCACGGCGCGCAGGTCGAGCCGCTCCTGCAGCGCGCGCAGCCGCGCGGGATCGGTGTCGATCACCGTGATGTCGTTGCGCTCGGATACCAGGCTTTCGGCTGCACTCTCACCGACCCGCCCCGCCCCCAGGATCACGATCTTCATACGTGGATTGTGGCGCCGCAGCGGGCGCCCCTCGCGCCAGGTCTGGCGGGGCTGAGATTCGCGACCGCGACGCCGTCCTTGCGGACTGACTCAACGCTCGAGGCCGGCGTCGCGCTCGCGCGGTGGCACCGCTAGCGGCCGCTCGTGCAGTGTCGGCATCGAGCGAAGGGTAATGACGCCACTGCGCGGCAGCGCGCGCTCCACCGCTTGGCGCGCCGGCGCGCCGAGCACCCCAGGCCCACCGAGGCGCTTGAGTGCTGCCGCGGTGGCGGCGAACGCCACCGCGGCGCGCTCGGCGCGCCCTTCGCCGATCGCCAGCGCCAGCGCCGCGTGGAAGACGTCACCGGCGCCGGTGGTGTCGATCGCGGCAACCTGCGGCACTGCCAGCTGCTGCAGGGGGCGCCGCGACGCAGCCACCGCACCGGCCGACTGCCGCGTGTGACCATTGCGACCTCACAGCCGCTGACCAGCGCCCGCTGCAGCGCGGCGCGCGGTGCCAGGCCCGGCGCGTAGGCAGCGAGGCCCGCGGTGGAGAACACCGCCCATTGCGCCAGCCCAACCAGCTGCTGCAAATCGCGCGTGGGCGCGACGTCGACATCGAGCATCGCGGTCACGCGCTGCGCGCGAGCCCAACGCAGCGCCGCCGCTGCACCGGCCGCCCAACGCGGATCGGCGAGCACCACGTCGGCACCGTGCAGAATCCGCGTGTCGAGCGCGTGCGCCCGCGCGATCGCGTCGCCGCGGTGGTTGAAAATCTGGCGCTCGCCGCGCGCGTCGACGACGATGGCGGACACCGAGGTCGTGGCACCGGGCACGCTCTGAGCCCGCGCGCGTCGACGCCTTCGGCGCGCAAGCGTTCGCGCAACATCTGTGCGCCCGGCTCGCTGCCGACGCGCCCGATCATGCGCACCGCAGCACCCAGCCGCGCCGCCGCGATCGCCGCATTGAAGGCCATGCCACCGGTGCCGGGCCGATAACTCGACGCCGGCGTCTTGGTTGGCCGCGTCGGGAAAGCGGCCACCTCGAATACATGGTCGAGTGCGGCATGGCCGACGCAGGCAATGCGGATGGCGGGCATGGCACGAGTATCGCCGCAGTGGTAGGCGCAGCACCCAGGCCTGGGCCAGTCACGCTCTGCGCCGCATCATGGCGAACCAGCAGCCCAGCGTCGCAACCGCGCGTCTGAATTCAACGATCGCGAGCGCGATAGATCATGTCGAGCGTGATGTGGCGCACTTCGAGCTTGCTCTGCACGATGTGCGCGGCCAGCAGCCGAGTGGCCTCCTCGGCGCGGCGCCGCGTCAGCGCGCGCAGGATCCGCGCATGCTCGTCGTAGGTGGCGGCCACACGTGGGCGCTTGGTGAAGTCCAGGCGTCGCACGATGCGGATGCGCTCGGTGATCTCCTGATGCACACGCGCCATCTCGGCATTGCCGCTGGCGCGCACCAGTTCGTTGTGGAACGACTCGTCGAGCACCCTCACTTCGTCGGGCTGCATGCAGCGCTCCGCCGGTGGCACCAGCCAAACATCGGCCAGTGCGCGCAACTGCGGACGCTCCTCGATCTGACACAGCCGCTGTGCTGCATGGCATTCGAGCAGCACGCGCAGGTCGTAGAGTTGGTCGAAAACGTCGAAATCCAGCGGCGCCACGCGCCATCCCGACTTGGGAAACACCTGCACGAAGCCCTCGCGCTGCAGCTGCTGGAGCGCCTGGCGCAACGGCGTGCGGCTGACACCGGTGGCGTGCGACACCTCGGCCTCGGAAAAGCGATCGCCGGGCATCAGGTCGAAATCGAAGATCGCCTGCTTGACGAGCCCATAGGCCTGCTCGGCCAATGTGGCCGATGGCAGCGTCAGCACGCTGGCGCTGCGGTTGCGCAACGGCGAGGGCCGCTCGACGGCGGTGGCAGCGATTTTGGGAAGGCGCCAGACTTGGCCATCGTTGAATCATAGGCGCGCCGCTTCAACGGGCCGCCGCCCGGCCGAGCGGCCAGCGACGGACGCTCATTGGGTAACCTCCGTGCTTCGCACTGCGGTGCGAGCCCACGGGCCTGTGGAGGCCCCTTCGGACCCGGGAGCGGCCGGGCGGGGGCTCATGCAGCCCGCCTCTCGTTGACTCGCATCGCATCGGCTGCCGTCGTTGCTGCGCCGTCGTGCGCGGCATGCGCGCGGCCACCCATGTGGGCGCCGAGCGTGCGGCGGTCGGCGCCGGCTGCCGCGGTTTCGTGAACGATGCGGCCCTCGCTGATGACGACGATGCGATCCGACAGCTCGAGCAGCTCGTCGAGATCTTCGCTGATCAGCAGCACCGCGGCGCCGGCCGTTGCGCGCCGCCATCAGGCGCGGCATGGATCTCGCCGACGGCGGCGAAGTCCAGGCCGAACACCGGGTTGGCCACGAGCAGCAGACGCGCCTGGCTCGACAGCTCGCGCGCCAGCACCGCTCGCTGCACGTTGCCGCCCGACAGCGTGCGGATCGCGCGCCTTCTCGCCTTGCGTCTTGACGCCGTACTCGGCGATCAGGTCGCGCGCACGCTCGCCGACGCGACGCCACAGCATCCAGCCCGAGCGCGACAACGGCGCCCGATCGAAGCCACGCAGCGCCATGTTGCTGCCGACGCCGAGTTCACCGACGCAGGCATTGGCGCAGCGGCTCCTCGGGCAGAGCTGCGCACCGCGTGCAGATGATTCTGCGACCGCGTGGCGCGATAGGGCCGCCCATCCACGCGCACGCTGCCGCCTCGCGCACGCGCTGGCCGGTGAGCGACTGCATCAGCTCGCGCTGGCCGTTGCCCGAGACGCCGGCCACGCCGACGATCTCGCCGGTGCGCACGGTGAGACTCAACGCGTCGCAGCGCCGGCTCGCCGCGATCGCCGCGCACCGACAGGCGCTCGATCTGCAGCACCGGCGCGCCGACACCATTGGGCAAGCGCTGCCAGGCCACTGGATCGCGCACCGCGCTGCGCTCGCCGACCATCGCCTCGGCCAGAACGTCGGCACTCGTGCTCGCCACGCGCGCGCTCATCACCAGGCGGCCCCGGCGCAGCACGCTGACGTCGTCGGCATAGGCCGTGACCTCGCGGAACTTGTGCGTGATCAGCACGATGCTGCAGGCGCCGGAGTGCGCGCGCGGCGCGCAGCACCCAGCACCTCGTCGGCCTCCTGGGGCGTCAGCACCGAGGTGGGCTCGTCGAGGATCAACAGCCGCGGCCGGAGGAACAACTGCTTGAGAATCTCGAGCTTTTGCTTCTCGCCGGCCGACAAGTCGAGCGGCGTGGCATCGAGTGGCAACTGAAACGGTGTGGTGCGAAAGAACTCCTCGAGCTCGGCCCGTGCAGCGCGCCAGTCGAGCACCAGCGGCAAGTGACCGCGTGCGAGCAGCAGGTTCTCGGCCACCGTGAGACCGGGCACCACGGTGAAGTGCTGATACACCATGCCGATGCCCAGCTCGCGCGCGACGGCCGGCGACGCGATGTCGTGCTCGCGCCCGTCGAGCATCACCGCGCCGTCGTCGGGCTTGTGGTAGCCGACCACGCACTTCACCAGCGTGCTCTTGCCCGCGCCGTTTTCACCGAGCAGCGCGTGCACGGTTCCCGGCCGCACGCCCAGCGACACGCCATCGAGCGCGGTGAACGCGCCGAAGCGTTTGGTCAGGTTGTAGGTGTCGAGAGTCAGCGCACTCATCTCAGGCATTCATCTCGCGCTGGAACACCTCCAGCGTGTGCGCCTTGACGCGCACGAACTCGGGGTCGGCCACCGCCTCGGGCAGCCGCGGACGCGGCATCTCGAAGTTCACCAGCTCGGCGATGCGCGTGGGCCGACGCGTCAACAGCAAGATGCGGTCGGCCAGGAACACCGCATCCTCGAGGTCGTGCGAGACGATCACCATGGTCGTGCCGGTGGCCATGTGCGCCTCCTGCAGCTTGGCGCGGATGAACAGCGTCATCTCGAAGTCGAGCGCCGAGAACGGCTCGTCGAGAAACAACACCTCGGGCTCGGTAGCCATCGATCGCATGATGCACACGGTCTGCATCTGGCCGCCCGACAGTTCGTAGGGGTATCGCTGCAGATCGAAGCGGATCTCGAACAGCTTGATCAACGCCTGCACGCGAGATGCACACATCGGCTTCCTTCATGCCGCCACGGCGCAACGGGTAAGCAATGTTGTCCCACGCCGTGATCCACGGAACAACGCGTCGCGATAGTTCTGGAACACGTAGCCGATCTTGGTGTCCTTCAGCGACTTGCCGTCGAACAGGGATCTCGCCCGCATCCAGCGGCACCAAGCCGGCAATGATGTTCATCAGCGTCGACTTGCCGCAGCCATTGGGGCCGAAGATCGGAGACGATCTTGCTGCGCGGCAGGTCGAGATTGAAGTTGGTGTATAGCGGTTTGCCAACAAAGCTCTTGCTCAGGCCGCGCACGGTGACGTGGGTCTTGGGTGCGGCGCGCAGCGTGAGCAGCGAGTCCGGTTCGCTGGGTATGGCTTGCGGCGGAATTGCTGCGAGCGGAAGTGCACCACTCATGATCGTTGCTCCCCTTGCACGACTTGCTGCGATCAAGTGAGCAAAGCCGCGGGCGGGTATGCCAGCGGCACCGAGGTGTTTGTCGGCAAACACCATGAGCGCATGCTGCGCGGTGGGCGGTGCCCGGCGGGGGCGACTTGTGGGGCGGCGAGAAGCGCAGCGAAGCGCGGTCGGCGCGCGTACTAGCGCGCGCTTCGTTCATCTGATTCGCGGCGATTGTCCGAGCGCAGCGAACGCAGTGAGCGTAGCGAGTTTCGCCGGCGCGACCGCGCTGCGAGCATCGCAGCGGAGTCGGCACGCGAGTGCCGACCGCCACAGTAGGAGCCCCCTGCCGGGAACCGCCCGCCGCGCCACGCCGCTACACACGCAAGACACGGCGGCGCCTCAGCGCCTTCCCACTCCAGTGCACCAGCTTCTTCTCGATCAACAGGAACAGCAGGTTCAGCAGAGTAGCCCAAGGCGCCCGGTCACCAGGATCGAGCAGTACATCTCCTTGACGTTGAACACCTGCTGCGCGTCGATGATGCGGTGACCGAGGCCGTTCTCCGAGCCGATGAACATCTCGGCGACGATCACGATGACGAGCGCCATCGAGATCAGCGCTGCGCAGGCCGACGAAGGTCTGCGCCGAGGCTCTCCATCAGCATCACGTCCTTGAAGACGTGCCACTTGAGACGCCCATGATCTGCGCGGCCATCACCCGCGTCTTCTTGGCGTTCATCACGCCGTAGGCGCTGTTGAACAGCACGATCAACATTGCGCCGAAGCTGGCGATCGCGATCTTGTTGATGTCGGTGATGCCAAGAGATCAGCAGGAACAGCGGGATCAGCGCCGAGCTCGGTGTCGAACGGAAGAAGTCGATCAAGAACTCCACGCTGCGATAGGCTGCCTCCGAGCTGCCGAGCATCACGCCCAGGGGCACGCCGATCACCGTGGCGATGCCGAACGAGCACAGCGTGCGAAAGATCGTTGGCCCACAGGTCGCCGAAGATTGCGCCATTGGCGAACACGCCGGCCATGTGAGCCAGCGTCTCGCCAGGCGGCGGCAGCAGCACCGGCTTGACGAATTGCGCACTGATCAGCAGCTGCCACAACGCAAACAGCAGCAAGTGGTCCCAGCAGCGGCAGCCAGCGGCGGTCGAGCACCTTGTTCATCACGGCGCTCATGGCATCACCCTGTGTGCAGCAGCGACTTCACGTCGAGCTTCTTGCTGAAGATCTTGCGATCGGTGAAGACGTCGAAGAACTTCTGGAAATACTCCACGTCGCTCGGCTTGAACTCGTCGTAGAGCGTGAAGCCCGACAGCGGCACTTCCTTGGCCAAGCGATTCCTCGATCGCGGTAAAGCCGTCCAGGTGCGTGCGCGCCTCGTCGGGGTTCTTGCGCACCCAATCCACCGCCTTGGCATAGGCCGGCGACGTATTTCCTGGCCAGCTCGGGCTTGTCTTTCATCAACGCGGTGGTGATGGTGGCCGAGCCGCCGAACCATGGCGCGTCGGGGTCACCGAGCACGTATTTGGCGATCACGCCGGGCTCCAGCACGCGCGTGAGTCCCTTCATGCGGCCCGCGGTGCCGGTGGGCTCGAGCGTGTATGCCGCATCCACCTGGCCTCGCCGCCAGCGCTGGCACGCGCTGGCCGATCGGCAACTCGGTGACCGTCGGGTTGGCGATGCCGTTCTTCTCGAGAATGATCTTGGCCAGCGTGACGTTCTGGATGCCGGGGCCCTGAGCAGACCTTCTTGCCGGCCAGCTCGGCGGATGCTTTTTACCGTCGAGTCCTTCGGCACCACGAACTCGTCGAGCACCAGCTTGCGGTTGCTCGGGCTGCTGCAGATGATCTTGAAGAGATTGGGGCTGGTGATCTCGGCCAGGCCAGCGCGGCCGACGCGGTGCCGTTGGCCGAGCCGTGGATGCGGCCGGAGATCATCGCCCGGCCACCTGCTGCGCGCTGGCGAACTTCTGGCGCCTTCGACCTGCAGCCCGGCCTCTTTGAAGATGCCCCTGCTCGAGGCCCACGTACAGCGGCAGGCCCGAGGCGATCGGCCAGTAGCCGATCAGGATCTTGTCGTCGGCGCCGAGCGACTTGCGCGGCAACCCAATCAGCGCGGCGCTGGCTAGGCTCGCGTGCAGCAGCCGGCGACGGTGGATCGACAACAAGCGTCTGACTTCGGGTTCATGCAGCGGCTCCGTTTGAATCGACGGGAAGGCCTTCAAGGCCTCGATCACTTCGCCTGAATCGGACAACCGCACCAAACACGCCGCCTTGCATCTCGATCATCTTGAAGGCAGCGGCGTGGTTGCCGGCATCGGTGGCGCCGGTGCAGTCGGTGAGCATCACGCACTCGAAGCCGCGGTCGTTGGCCTCGCGCATGGTGGTGTGCACGCACACGTCGGTGGTGATGCCGGTGAGCGACGCAGGTTGCGGATGCCGCGCGTGTGCAGGATCAGCTCGAGATCGGTGGCGCAGAACGAGCCCTTGCCCGGCTTGTCGATGATCGGCTCGCCGGCGACCGGATGCGAGCTCGGGGATGATCTCCCAGCCCGGCTCGCCGCGCACCAGGATGCGGCCGCACGGTCCGGGGTCGCCGATGCCCGGCGCCGATCTGCCGCGAGCGCCAGCGCTTGTTGGCCGGCAGGTCGGACAGGTCGGGCCGATGGCCCTCGCGGGTGTGGATGACGTGGTAGCCCTTCGCGCGCGCATGCGGCGAGCAGCGCCTTGATCGGCTCGATCGGCGCGCTGCGTCAGCGACAGGTCGTAGCCCATCGTGTCGACGTAGCCGCCCGCGCCGCAGAAGTCGGTCTGCATGTCGATGATCACCAGCGCGCTGTTCGACGGGCGTCAGATCGCCGTCGTAGGGCCATGCGTACGGAGTCGACGCAATGGTGGCCATCACGCCACCTTCTTGATCGGCTGGTCGGCGCCCTGGTAGCCACGCGTCGGTGTCGCGAGACCGCATGACGTGCCGTCGGTCACCTGCACGCCTCGCCTCCCACGGCAACTTGTAGCGGCCGGCCACCATGTCGTGCATGAAGGTGTACGGGCAGTCCATCGCGCCGCCCTTCACCGCCACGTAGCCGCGGTGGCCGAGCTGGTAGATGTTGTTCTCGACGCCCCAGTCGACGCGCGCCTCGCGCACGAGGTCGGGGCGCACCTCGGCGGTGATGATCTCGTCGGGGCGGCCGCCGCCTTCGACCAGCGACGGTGCCGTCGAAGCTGACAGATCATGCCCTCGCCCATCGAGTCGAACGTGCCGTCCGCTGCCGCACAGGCACACGCTGGCCGTGTACACCAGGTTGCGGAAGGCGTTGGCCTGGTTGGTGATCCTCCAGGCGTGGCGGATCGGCGCGGTGTAGCCCGGCCGTGCGCACGCATGATCTCGGCGCCCTTGTAGCGCCGCTTCGCGCGCCATCTCGGGGAACATGCCGTCGTGGCAGATGATCAGCGCGAGCTTGCATGCCGTTCGGGCCCGTCGCACACCGGGACGCCCAGGTTGCCCGGCTCCCACGGCTCCACCGGCACCCACGGATGCAGCTTGCGGTAGTAGAGCCGCATGCTCGCCGCTGTCGTCGATGATGATGCCGCTGTTGTACGGGTTGCCGCGTGGGTTCTGTCTCCATGATCGAGAAGCAGCCCCAGATGCGGTGTTGCGCGCACGCCGCCTTGAAGGCGCGCGACCTCCGGCCCATCGAGCGACACCATGATGCTCGGCTCGGTGCTCCATCGACAGCCCGTGCAGCGAGTACTCTGGAAACACGACGAGATCCATCGTGCCGAGGTTGCGCCGTGCCTTGCCGACGAGGTCGCAGATGCGTTTCGTTCTGGGCTTTCAGGTGCGCAGGCGTCTCAACGACGGGCAGCTGCAGTTGCACGAGGCCAACGACAACGCCGTTGCTCGACTTGTTCAGTCCACCGGAGTCCGCTCATTGAAGTGCACTCCCCTGCTTGGATCGAGCGCGCAAAGCCGCGGGCGGGTATGCGCCGGCGCTCGAGATGCGGCAGCCCTGCGCTGCGCTCCGGGTTCTCTGCGGTGCTCAGGCCACATGGCCTGCCGAGAAATCTCGCTTCACTCCCTGCGGTCGTTGCGCTCGAACAGTCTCGGCGAGTCAGATCACGAAGCGCGCTTGGCGCGCGCGGCCATGCGTCTTCCGCTCCTCGGCGCCGCATATGTCGCTGCCGGCGCACACCCGCCCGCGGCGTTGCCGGCACCACCGATGCACGCATCGTCACAGGGCACGAGCGCCACAGCGCGGCGGGCGGTGCCCTGGTGGGGGCGACTTGTGGGGCGGCGAGCATCGCAGCAGCGCGCTCGGCGCGCGCAACGCGCGCGCTTCCACTTCTGACTCGCGGCGATTGTCCGAGCGCAACGACCGCAGGAGTGAAGCGAGTTTCGCCGCGCGAGCGCGCTGCGAGAAGCGCAGCGGAGTCGGCCTGCAAGGCCGACCGCCACAGTAGGGAGCCCACAGCGGGCACCGCTCACCGCGCCGCGCCAGAACCTGACATAACGGGCAAGAACTCTTCACCGCGATACCCCTAACTCCAACGGCGCGCCCTTCAGCGCACGCCGCGGCGAGCACGTGGCACACCAGGATCGCCAGCGTCAGCACATAGGGCATCGCGTTGAACAGGTAGTAGCCACCGCCCACGCCCACCGATTGCAGTGCCGGGTCCGATCGCGCCAGCGCCACCGAACAGCAACGCGGCGCCACAGGCAGCGAACACGGGCTCCAGCGCGCGAAGATCACCAGCGCCACCGCGATCAGGCCCTGGCCCGCTCGACAACGCCTTCGTTCCAGCTGCCCGGGTAGTACAGCGACAGCGACGCACCGCCTAAGCCGGCGATGAAGCCACCGGCCGTCGGTGGCCGCGATGCGGACGCCGTTGACTGAGTAGCCGAGCGCCTTGGCGGCGTCGCTCGAATCGCCCGCCAGTGCGCACCACCAGGCCCCAGCGTGTTCGTTCGAAGCCCCAGGCGATCAGCGACCGCGAGCGCGACGCCGAGCGGGAACAGCGCGTTGATCTGACAGCGCCGCCTGCACCTGCCGACGAATCGCTCCAGCCCGCCGAGTGCGAATCGACGGCGATCTGCGTGCGCCTGCGGCTGGATCAGCGGCTTGCCGAGGTAGAACGCCAGGCCGGTGCCGAGCAGCATCAGCGCGATGCCGGTGGCGACGTCGTTGACGCGCGGCAGCGAGCACAGCAAGCCGTGCAGCAGCGCCAGCAGCGGCGCCGCGCGGCGCCGGCGGCGATCACGCCGACCCATGGCGAGCCGCTCAGGTACGACGCCGCCGAAGCCGGCACATCGCCGAGAGCACCAACACGCCTTCGAGGCCGAGGTTGATGCGGCCCGACTTTCTCGGTCAGGCATTCGCCGAGGCTGACGAACAGGAACGGCGCGCCGACGCGCACCGCGCCGCCGATGATCGCGCCAGCGATCACGTCGCAGCCACGCGCTGCCGGTCACGCGCGGCTCCGGTGGCCGCCGGCTGCAGCGGCACCGTCGCGCGTCGCGCCGTGGCGCAGCTGTCGCGGACTGCGCGATCCAGTCGATCCTGCGCAGCGCCTCGCTGGCCAGGATCAGCACGAACGCGATGCCCTGCAGCACCTGCACCGACGCATCGGGCAGGCCGAGCCGGCGCTGCAGCAGGCTGCCGGCAGCGCGCCGAAGCCGCCGAACAGGATCGCGACCGGGATGATCGCCCACGGGTTGTGGCGCGCGATGAACGACGACCAGGATGCCGGTCGCAGCCGTAGCCGGCGATCAGCGACGCGTTGGCGTTGACGTGTGCACCGCCGCGACCTCGATCGCGCCGGCCAGGCCGGCAGCAGGCGCCGCCGAGCGCGCAGGCCAGCACGATCAAGCGGTTCGTCGGCAGCCCGACGAGGCTGCGCCGTGCGCGGCATTGCCGCCGACCACGCGCAGCGCGAAAGCCGCGGGCTGGTGAAGCTCAGCCACAGGCCGGCGGCGATGCAGGCCACCAGGCCGAAGATCAAGCCCCAGTGCACGTCGCCCAGCAGCCCGTCGGATGCGATGGCGCCGATGCGCAGGCTCTCATCGAGTGCGCGCGTCGACGGCTTGTTCAGCGTCGCCGGGTCGCGCAGCGCGCCTTCGACGAAGTGCTTGAACAACGCGATCGCGATGTAGCGCGAGCAGCAGGCTCGAGATCGTTTCGTTGACACCGCGGCACTGGCGCAGCGCGCCGGCCAGCGCCAGCCACGCGGCCCCAAGCGCGCCCCAGCCAGCAGCACCAGCGCGCTGCCCGAGGCCGCACCGAGGCCCGGCCATACATACGGCAACGCGGCGCAGCCCAATGCCACCGAGCACCAGCGCACCCTCGCCGCCGATCACCATCAACCCGGCACGCGCCGGCAACGCCACCGCCAGTGCGGTGAGCATCAGCGGCGCAGCGCGTTGCAGCGTGTTCTGCCACGAGAACCAGTCGCCGAACGCGCCCTTGAACAGCAACGCCCACGCATCGAGCGCGCTGACGCCGCCGAACCATCACCCACACGCCGAACAGCAGCAGCGCACCGGCCAGCGCCAGCAGCGGCAGCACGATGGCCTCGATCGTTGCATGCGCATGCCGGCCGCTCGACGCTTGGCTCAGACCGTGCCGATCGACGCCTTCGACCAGGTAGTTCATCGTTCTCGAGCTCGACGTCGGTCTGCTTGAACGCCTTGCCGGCCGGGATCACGACCTTGCCGCGTGTTGTCCTTCAGCTCGCCCTGTGAAGATGTCGAAGCTGCCCGCGAGCATCTTGGCCTGCACGTCGTCGGCGTTCTTCTTGGCGGCGTCGGTGCACCATCGAGCCGTAGGGCGAGCATCTTGACGAAGCCCGTCCTTCAGGCCGCCGCGCACGAAGTTCGGATGCGGCTTGCCGGCTGAGCCGCCTCGATGATGGTCTTGTAGGCGGTGATCCAGTTCCACTCGGCGCCGGTGAGGTAGGCGTTGGGCGCCAGCTTGGCCTGAGCTCGCGTGGTAGCCGCAGACCATCTTGCCGCGCTTGGCCGCGGTCTCGACCGACCACCTTCGGGCCGTCGACGTGCATCGTGAAGACGTCGACGCCCTGGTCGGCCAGGCTGTTGGTGGCCTCGGCCTCCTTGACCGGCATGCGACCAGTCGCCGGTGAAGATCACGGTCGTCGTGATGCTTCGGGCTTCGACCGACTGCGCGCCCATCGTGAAGGCGTTGATGTTGCGCAGCACCTGCGGGATCGGCTTGGCGGCGACGAAGCCGAGCTTGTTGCTCTTGCGTCATGTGGCCGGCGATCACGCCGTTCAGGTACTGGCACTCGTCGATGTAGCCGAAGTAGCTGCCGGCGTTCTTCGGATGCTTGGCCTCGGTCCACAGGCCGCCGCAATGCGCGAAGCGGACGTCGGGTTCTTCGGCGCCACCGCCAGGATGTGCGGGTCGAAGTAGCCGAACGAGGTGGGGAACAGCAGCGTCGCGCCGTCCTGCTGAGATCATGCCGGTGCATGGTCTTCTGCACCGCGGTGGTCTCGGGCACGTTCTCCTCCTCGACGACCTTCACGCCCGGCAGCTTCTTGACTCGCGCCGCGGCCTCGGCCTGCGCCTGGTTGTAGCCGTAGTCGTCGCGCGGGCCGACGTAGATGAAGCCCACGGTCATGGCCTTTTGCGCGTGCGCGCGCAGGCCCCACGATGCGGCCACGGTGGCGACGCCACCGGCGCCGAGCAGTTGAATCCAATCACGGCGGTTGCGTGCTGCGAAACTCATGCGCTCTCTCCTGGTCGATGCGGACGCGAAGCGGCGCCGGCCCGTCGGCTGCGCGGCGCGCGCCGGCGGACTGATCCTGATGTACGGACTGGTATACAAGCAAGGCATGGGCCAACGCAGATGCCCAGCGCAGACTGGCCCGTGAGGCACCGTGTGGTGGCAGGCCGAAGGCGCGCAACGCGACGTCGCGCCCCGAAGCGATGCGCGCCGCGCTAGGCTGGTGCCCGCAATGCGATGTGGCGCTCATCGCCGCCACCACCAACGCGAGCGAATCAGCGCCGCAGCGCCTGCCACGTGCATAGCGTCGACAGCGCCGACAGCCCGATGCAGCCCCAGGTCACCGCCGCGTAGCTGCCGCTGGCGTCGAAGATGCGTCCGGCGAGCCACGGCCCGGCGAGGTTGCCGATCGCCGCCGCGCTGTACAGCGTGCCGATGATCGACGACACCGCGCGCGCGCCGAAACGATCCATGCACAGCGCCGGCATCAGCGAGACGATGCCGCCGTAGCTGGTGCCCATCCACAAGCGCGAACACCGCGAGCGCGAGATAGCCGTCGGCCAGCGCCCAGACGATGAACGACGCGCCCAGCGATGCCTGCGCGAGGATCAGCGTCGACGGGCGCCCGACTCGATCGGCCAGCGCGCCGATCGCGAAGCGCCCGGTCAGGCTGCCGATGCCGATCAGGCCCACCAGACCCACCGCGCGCGCATCGGGCACGCCGAGGTCGCGTGCCGCCGCCGACAGGTGCGCGAATGGAATGAACATGCTGAAGGCGCCGAAGCCGCACATCGCGTACAGCCACAGGAACGTGCGGCTGGTCAGTGCCTCGCGCAGCGGCGTGCCGGGCACGGTGCCGTCGGAGCGCTTGGCGCGGCAGGCGCGCGCTTGAGCAGCAATGCGGCGGTGAGGCCGAGCGCCACGGTGCCGATGGCCAGCGCCGTCATCGCGCCGCGCCATTGCCAGGCGGCGATCGCCGCCGCCGCCAGCAACGGCACGATCAGTGTGCCGGCACCGATGCCGGCGCTGGCAATGCCCGCCGCGAGGCCGCGACGGCGCGTGAACCACGGTTGCACGGTGCCGATGGACGGCGTGTAGACAGAGCGCGATGCCCAAGCCGACGCCCACGCCGTAGGCGAGCGTCACTTCGGTCATCGAGCGCGCTAGCGCCGGCACCGAGCAAGCCCGGCTGCGATGCACAGCATGCCCGCGCCCACGACCACGCGCGGGCCCAGGCGATCGGACAGCATGCCGCCGAATGCGCCGAGCACGAAGTAGACGAGCCCGCACACGCCGAACACCAGCGAGACGTCGGCGCGCTGCGCCTTGAACTCGCCGACAAACGGCTCGAAGAAGGCGGCGAACGAGTACGCGACGCCGAAGATCACCGCCAGCGCAACGAACGTCGCCCACGACGACGACCCAGCCGTAGCGCGGTTCTTCGGCATCGACGAGCGTTGCGCCAACGGCGGGGTTGGCGCTCAAGCGGCACCCTCGGACCCGGTTTTCTCGGTCGGTGGACATCGCGGGCAGTCTCGCACAGCCGCCAGCGCTGTAAGCTGCGGGCTCCACCTCAACGCCTGCTGGCCGCCATGACGACAGCGCTCCCGGCTTCAAGCACGCAACTTTCCACTGCCGAGCAGGAGGCGCAGGCCGCCAAACCGGCGTCGCGCTACGACGCGCCAGGAGCAGCTTCCGGCTGGCGTTCACCGACGAAGCGTTCCTGTTGCGCGAGGAGTTGCGACCGGTGCGCATGCAGCTCGAGCTGCTGAAGCCCGAGATGATCCAGCAGGAGCAGCAGCATCGAATCGACGATCGTGCTGTTCGGCAGCGCGCGCATCGTGCCGCCCGACGTCGCGCAGTTGCAGATGCGAGGCGGCCGACGCCAGCGGCGATGCGGCCGCGGTGCGGCGCGCCGCGGTCGCGCTGGAGATGAGCCAGTACTACGACGAGGCGCGGCGCTTCTCGTCGATCATCACCGAGCGCTCGCGCACGCTGGACACGCCGATCTACGTGGTCACCGGCGGCGGCCCCGGCATCATGGAGGCCGGCAACCGCGGCGCGTACGACGTCGGCGGGCGCAGCATCGGGCTGAACATCGTGCTGCCGCACGAGCAGGCGCCTAACCCCTACATCACGCCGGAGCTGTGCTTCCAGTTCCACTACTTCGCGCTGCGCAAGATGCACTTCGTGATGCGCTCGATCGCGCTGGTGTGTTTTCCCGGCGGCTTCGGCACGCTCGACGAGTTGTTCGAGACGATGACGCTGGTGCAAACCGGCAAGAGCCGGCCGCGCCCGATCCTGCTGTTCGGCCGCGCGTTCTGGGAAAAGCTGATCGACTTTCAGCACCTGGTCGACAGCGGAATGATCAGCCCCGAGGATCTCGGGCTTGTTCCACTACGTCGAGACCGCCGAGGAGGCGTGGCAGCGTCTGGCCGATCACTACGGATTCGATCTGCCCGGGCACCGTGGCCGGCGACTATTCAGACGACGCCTGAGACAGGTGCGACCGTGGCGGGCGCTGTCTAGGCCGTCATCGCGTCGAAGGCTCAACCGTCAGCCAGCCCCTGGCTCAAGCGCTGCATGAAGCCCGCCGTGTGCGCCGGGTCCATCCAGCGCCACCACCACCGCCGCTGTCGTGCGGGCTCGATCCACACCAGGTGTCCACCGGCGCCCACCATGCAGCTCGCCTGCGTTGACGCGCCAGGGAACGTGCGTCCATCGCGGTTGAGCCACAGCAGCCAGCCGTAGAACGGGCGCGATCGCGCCTGGCTCGCGCATGCGCTGCACCCACGCTGCGGGAATCAACTGGCGCCCGGCGTGACTGGCCGTCGTCGAGCAGCAACTGGCCCAGCCGCGCCTGGTCGCGCGCCGAGATCGAGACGCCGGCGCCCCAGTGCGTGCCGCCGGGCACCGACTGCACCTGGCGCCCGCCGACATCGACCCACGCATCGTCGTAGCCGCGCCAGCGCCACGTGGCGCTGCATTCAAGCGGCTGCATCAAGGTTTCATCGAACACCTCGGGCAGCGGACGGCTGAACAGAGTGCAGCAACGCCAGCGAGAGCTGGTTGATGCGCACGTCGTTGTATTCCCAGTAGCTGCCCGGCGCCTGCAGCGGCCGCGCGTCGCCCTTGCGGCCCGCCGGCTGGCCGCGGGTCGTGCGACACGTGTCGATAGCGGTCCACCGTGTCGGGAATGCCGAAGCTGCTGCCCTCCCACTCGCTGGTCTGCTCCAGCAGATGGCGCCAGGTGACCGCGCGGTTGTGCGGCGAATCGAAGCCGATGCCGGGGAGCGCGCGCCACCACCGGCTCGTCGACGTCGGGCAGCAGGCCCTGGCCGTGCGCCACGCCAGCCAGCATGCCGAGGTAGGTCTTGGCCACGCTGTAGGTGAGATCGGCGCGCTCGGGTTCGCCCCAAGCGGTGGCGACGCGCGCCATGCTGCAGCACGATGCCCGAGACACCGCCGCGCGGATGCACCGGCCCGCGCAGGCGGTTGTACGGCGGCGGGTCGTCGTGATGGACGCCCCAGTGCGGCAGATCGTCAAACGGATCGCGCGGCCAGCCGATTTCGTGCGCAATCGCGAAATCGATCGCGTCGCGGAAGCGTTGCTCGGGGTTCATGGCCCGCACTGTACGCAACTCGGCACTGGCCGCGTCACAATGGCCGAGCATGAACCGCCAGATCAGCCTCGTGGGCGCGCCCACCGACATCGGCGCGGGCGCCCGCGGCGCCAGCATGGGCCCCGAGGCGTTGCGTGTCGCGCTGCTGCAGCCCACGCTGGAGGGCCATGGCCTCGAGGTGGTCGACCGCGGCAACCTGAGCGGTCCCGCCAACCCCTGGCAACCGCCGGTCAATGGCTACCGCCATCTCGCCGAGGTGGTGCAGTGGAACCGCACCGTGCACGAGGCGGTGCACGCCGAACTGCGGCAGTCGCGCCTGCCAATCCTGCTGGGCGGCGACCACTGCCTGGCGATCGGCTCGATCAGCGCGGTGGCGCGCCATTGCCGCGAAGCCGGCAAGAGCTGCGCGTGCTGTGGCTCGATGCGCACGCCGACTTCAACACCAACCAGCTCACACCGAGCGGCAACATCCACGGCATGCCGGTGGCCTGCCTGTGCGGCCACGGCCCGCAGGAGCTGATCGAGATCGGCGACAAGGTGCCGGCGCTGAACCCGAAGCACATCCGCCAGATCGGCATCCGCAGCGTCGACCCCGGCGAGAAGAAGCTAGTGCACCAGAGCGGCCTCGAGGTGTTCGACATGCGCTACATCGACGAGATGGGCATGCGCCAGGCGATGGAGCTGGCGCTGGCGACGATCGATGTCCAACACGCACCTGCACGTGAGCTTCGACGTCGACTTCCTCGACCCCGAGATCGCGCCGGGCGTGGACACCACGGTGCCTGGCGGCCCCACCTACCGCGAGGCGCAGCTGTGCATGGAGATGATCGCCGACACCGGCGCGCTCGCGTCGCTCGACGTGATGGAGCTCAACCCGGCGCTGCGACGTGCGCAACAAGACCGCCGAGCTGGCGGTCGACCTGATCGAAAGCCTGTTCGGCAAGAGCACGTTGATGCGAGCGCCCAACGGCGCGCGCTGAGGGACCACCCCGATGACCGACGTGCAATTCGACGCCGCCGTCGTCGGTGCGGGCATCGCTGGCGCCTCGTTCGCATACACGCTGGCGCCGCACGCGCGGGTGCTGCTGCTCGAGCGCGAGTCGCAGCCCGGCATGCACAGCACCGGCCGCAGTGCCGCGATGTTCATGGAGAGCTATGGCCCGCCGCAGGTCGGCGCGCTCACACGCGCGGCCAGCCGTGCGTTCTACACGCGGCCGCCGTCGGGATTTTCCGAGGTGCCGATCCTTTCGCCGCGCGGCGCGCTGTACGTCGCGCGAGGCGATCAACACCGCGCCCTCGACACGCTGATGCGCGAGCTGTCGGCCACCGGCAAACGGGATCGAGCGTGTCGGTGCGGCCGACTGCCTGCGTCGGGTGCCAGTGCTGCGCGAAGCCGGGCTGCTGGGCGGCGTGTTCGAGGCCGATGCGATGGACATCGACGTGCATGCGTTGCATCAGGGCTACCTGCGCGGCTTCAAGCAGCAGGGCGGCACGCTGTGGTGCGACGCCGACGTGAAGCAAGGCGTCGCCTCGGGCGGCCAATGGAGCATCGACCTGGCCGACGGCCGCCGCGTGCGTTGCCGCACGCTGGTCAACGCCGCGGGGGCCTGGGCCGACGAGTTGGCCAAGCGTTGCGGCGCGCTGCCGCTGTACATCCAGCCCAAGCGGCGCAGCGCGTTCACGTTCCCGTCGCCTGCCGCCGTCGACGTGCGCGCCTGGCCCACGGTGGCCGACGTCGAGGTACGCTGGTACTTCAAGCCCGATGCCGGGCAGCTGCTCGGCTCGCCCGCCAACGCCGACCCGGTGCCCGCGCATGACGTGGTGCCCGAGGAGCTCGACATCGCCACCGGTATCGCGGCCATCGAAGCGGCGACCACGCTGACGATCCGCCGCCCGACGCGCACCTGGGCCGGCTTGCGCAGCTTTCTCGCCCGACGGCGAACTGGTGATCGGCTGGGACACCACGCGCACGGGTCTTTTCTGGATCGCCGGCCAAGGCGGCTACGGCATCCAGAGCGCCAGCGCGGCGCCGCGCAGTTGGCCGCCGCCCTGTGGCTGGGTGAGCAGTTGCCCGAGGCACTGCGGGCGCAGGGCGTGCAAGCGCACGCGCTCGAGCCGGCGCGCCTGCAATTCCTGACGCCCGACGCGACATTGTTTTGACCTGCTTGGGGCTACGCTCGATGGTCACCGGCTTGCGCTTCGCGCGACGATCGCGAATGGCCCGGGCGGCGCTGCCGCGCCGATGCCGAACCAACAAGGAGACCCGCGATGAAACGCCGTTCGATGATCGAAACCTCCGCCACCCTCGGGCTCGGTGCACTGGCCGGCTGCGCGCTGCCCGGCACTGCGGCGCAAGCGCCGAAGACGCCGTTCGCGGTGACTGACACCTACATCCCGATCGTCGGCAGCGACTTGCAATTCCCGGTGCGCCGCATCTACTGCATCGGACGCAACTACGCCGCCCATGCGCGCGAGATGGGCAGCGATCCGACGCGCGAGCCGCCGTTCTTCTTTCAGAAGCCCACCGACGCAATCCAGAACGTGGCGCCCGGCACGGTGGGCGATCATCCCTACCCGTCGCTGACCAAGAACTACCACTACGAGGTCGAACTGGTCGCCGCGCTTGGCAAAGGCGGACGCAACATTCCAACGTCGCAGGCGCTCGATTGCGTGTACGCCTACGCGATCGGCCTGGACATGACGCGGCGCGACCTGCAGCGCGCGATGGGCGACGAGAAGAAGCCCTGGGAAATCGGCAAGAGCTTCGACCGCTCGGCGGTGATCGGTCCGCTGCACCTGGCGTCGCAGCACCGGCGCACTTCGACCAAGGGCGCGATCTGGCTCAAGGTCAACGGCGTCAGTCAAGCAGAACGCGAATCTCAACCAGATGATCTGGAGCGTCGCCGAGCAGATCAGCAAGCTGTCGGAAGCGTTCGAGCTGATGGCCGGCGACATCATCTACTCAGGCACGCCGGAAAACGTCGGCCCCGTGGTGCGTGGCGACGTGATCGACTGCCACATCGACGGCCTGCCGAACCTGGACATCAAGATCGTATGAACCCTCGCGGCTGGCACCTAACCCGGCGTTCATGGCTGCAGCATGCAGCGGCCGCCGGGTTGGTGCCGCGCGTTCGCGGCGCGTGCACAGAATCGTCTGCCGATCTTCGACGCCCACGTGCACTACAGCCATGACGCGGTCGAGTCGGTGCCGCCCAAGCAGGCGGTGCAGATCCTGCGCCAAGCTGGGCCTGCGCGGTGCGTTCGTGTCGTCGTCCGGACGACGAAGGCACGCAAAAGCTGCTGGCGCGAGGCGCCCGATCTGATCGTGCCGGAGCTGCGGCCGTACCGCACGCGCGCCGACGTCAGCGGCTGGGTGCGCGAGAACGACATCGTGCGCTATCTCGAGCAGCGGCTCGCGAAATACCGCTACGCCGGCATCGGCGAATTCCATCTGTACGGCGCCGACGCCGATCTACCGGTGCCGCAGCCGCATGGTCGCGCTGGCGCGCGAGCGCGACTTGCTGCTGCACGCGCACAGCGGACGTCGATGCGGTCGAGCGTTTGTTCACGGCGTGGCCGCAGGCGCGCATCCTGTGGGCGCACTCCGGCTTCGATCGGCCGGACTGCGGTGCGCGACATGCTGCGCAAACACCCGCAACTGTGGTGCGACCTCGCCTACCGTACCGACCAGGCGTCGAACAACGTCGGTCGATGCTGCGTGGCGCGAAGCGTTCATCGAGTTTCCCGATCGGTTCATGGTCGGCACCGACACCTTCACGCCGGAGCGCTGGCACTACATCGTGCCGCATGCCGACTTCTCGCGCGGCTGGCTGGCCGACCTGCCGCCGCCGGTGGCCGAGCGCATCGCATGGCGCAACGCCGAAGCTCGTGCTGCGCGGCGCCTGGCAGAAGAAGGCGTGAGCCGCGCCGTCGCTGCGCTGCGCTGGCCCTCACGGCCGCACTACAGACGCGCGCGTGCGGCGCGACGACTGTGCGGCGGCGCTGAAGAACACCACCGAGCCCTGGATCGCTGCCGACCGATGGCGCGCGCATTGCCTTCGTCGCACGGCCCTCACCGGTGCCGGTGGGCCAGCACTTCGACCTCGATTTCGTCGTCTGCGCTGCGGCGCCGTGCGCACCGACGCGGCGATTCAGAGTCGATGCCGACATGCCGGCGCACCGCCACGGCATGAACTACCGCGCCACGGTCTCGTCGTTGCGCCCGGGCGTCTACCGCGCCGAAGGCCTGATGTTCCACATGCCCGGCCGCTGGCGCGTCGATCTTCGATCTGTCGCGCTCGAAGCGCCGCACGCTGCGGCTGACGCGCGAACTCGAGGTGCAGTGAGCAGCATCGTGCGCGCATTGCCGGCGGCACTCGTTGGCGCGCTGCGCTGGCGCGTCGTTCGCGCCTGCCGCATCGCATGCCGCGTGCAATGCCGGCCGCGCTGCTCGACTTCAGCGACGGACGAGGTGGCTGCGCATCGTGCGTCACGGCCCGTGGCCGCCGCCACAAGCGCTCGATGCCGGCAATGCGCAAGCCGGCCGAGCCAGCCGCGATCGCGCTCGGCGAGCAGCCTGTTCTTCGAGCAACGCCTGTCGATCGATGGCACGCTGTCGTGCGCCAGCTGCCACCGCCGCGAGCTGGCCTTCGCCGATGGTCGCGCGCGCTGGCCGGGCCGCGAGGCGCTCGATCGCAACACGCCGTCGCTGTGGAACGCGGTGCACGAGCGCTGGTACGGCTGGGACGGCGCCGCCGACAGCCTGTGGTCGCAGGCGATCCGGCCGATCGCTCGACGCGCGCGAAATGGCCGCCAGCGCAGCCGCACGTGCGCGCGACGATCGCTGGCGACGGCGAGCTGGCCTGCCGCTACCGCGCGCGGCGTTCGGCGCCGGCGCCCGCGATGCACGACGAAGCCGCGCTGGTCGATGCGGCCAAGGCGATCGGCGCCTTCGTCGGCACGCTGGTGTCGGGGCGCACGCCGTTCGACGATTTCCGCGATGCGCTGGCGCGCGGCGACCAGCGGCGCGCGGCGCGCTATCCGCCGGCGGCGCAACGCGGCGCTGCGGCTCGTTCGTCGGCCGCGGCCGCTGCGCGACCTGTGCCACGTCGGGCCGCTGTTCACCAACGGCGAGTTCGGCGACACCGGCTTGCCGCTTCTTCGTGCGGCCCGGGCGTGGTCGATCCGGGACGCCATGGCGGCATCGCGGCGCTGCGCGCGAGCCGCGTACAACCTGTTGTCGCGCTGGAGCGATGCGCCCGACGGCGAGCGCCGCGCTGAAGACGCGGCATGTCGCAGGCCGCAGCACCGCAACTTCGGCGAGTTCAAGGTGCCGAGCCTGCGCAACGTCGCGCTGACAGCGCCGCTACATGCACGACGGCCAGCTGGCCGACGCTCGACGCCGTGGTGCGCCACTACTCGGAGCTCAACCTCGACCGGCTGCACGCCGACGGCGAGCGCATCCTGGAGCCGCTGCATCTGGAGCGCAGGCAGCGCGCCGACCTGATGCGTTTCTCGAGACCCTGAGCGACCCGCGCGTTATCGCGCTGCTCAACGCCATCGGACCCCAGGGCAAGCCGCTGGCGCCCTTCGAACGCGTGGAATCGTCAGCGCGCTTCACCGACAACGCTTCGAGCCAGCGGCCAATGCGGTCGTCAGGCCGCCGAAGTGGCTGTCAGAGCTCCTCGGCAGGGCTCACCGGCACCAGGCGATGGATCTTGGGCGGCTGGCAGCCGTGCCATTGGCCCGGCTCGCGGGCTCAGCGCGTAGAAGCTTCGACCTGCACCACGGCACGGCAACGGATCGAGCGGCACCCGGCGCGGTGTGCGCGGCGACAGTTCGGCCTCGGGCGCCACGCCTGCGGCGCCGCAGGCTGCCCGGGGCAGTGGGGCAGCACCGCGCGTGGGCTTTTGCACCGGCTTGGCCATCAGCGAGTCCCTGCCTCAGCAACCGCGCCGGCTTCGGCTCGTTGGCCGCCAGCGGTTGCAGCAACGGCGACACCCAGTCGATGATCGCACGCCACTGCGCGAGGTCGGCCTCGACCTTGGCGGCCGGCATGTCGAACATCGGTGAGACCGTGCTCGAGGCACTTCACGTAGGTCTGGGTCTCGCGCAACGCGCCGAGGAACCGGCAGCTGCAGCGCATCGGCCCACTGCCGCAGCGCGACGTCGCCCTTGGTGCGCGAATCGATGCGCATGCCCACCGCGGCGATCTTGCAGCGGCCGCTGGCCACGCGCGGGTGGGCCAGCAGCTCGGTGTAGCACTCGGCGGCCGACTTCGCGGTCGAACAGCGAAGCGGCACAACGGCATCAGCACCGCATCGGCCAGCATCACCACGCGCAGCAGGTCGTAGCCCTTGAGGCCGCCGGGCGTGTCGTAGCACCACGTGCGGGCCACGCGCCGGGCGGCGCGCGCAGGATGTTGCGCGGATCGACCGACCAGCCGGCGATCTTGGGCGCCGGCCACCAGGCGCTGCTTGTCACGCTGGCGCAGCCAGGCATGCGACGACTGCTGGAAGTCGGCATGCGCCCAGCAGCACGGGCAGGCCGTGTGTGCGCACACCACGCCGCCAAATGCGTGGCCAGGGTGCTCTTGCCGCTCCCTCCCTTGCGATTGACGATGGCGATGACGGGCATGTCGGATCTTGGCCCCTCGGCTCCAGCTTCGGAATTGCAACATCTTTGTCCAACCGCACCCGCGTGAAATACGGCGCAGGTGCAGGGCTGGCCATGGTGTGCAGGGGTTAAATGCACTCGGGTCCACGCTGCTCCGGTGCGCAGCCTGGCGCCAGGTGTTCCGCCGCCAGGCGAGAATGCCGCACCCTGCGGCCCTGCGCGAGCGGCGAAACCCCAACCAGCGGCCAGCGACCGCGTCGGCCAACCAACCCACCCGAGCGACCCATGAGCGCCACCCACACCATCGCCGTCGACGCACTGCACCGCGCCATGCACCTGCTGGTGCGCGGCTTCGGCAGCGCCGAGGCCGAAGTCAACGCCGTGTGCCACAACCTGATCGAGGCCAACCTCACCGGCCACGACTCGCACGGCATCGGCATGCTGCCGCGCTATGCCGATTCGTTTCTCGAAGGCGGCCTGAAGCCCAACGCGCATGTGTGCGCACCGAGCTCGACGCCGCGCGCTGCTGCGGCTCGATGGCCAGGCCGGCTTCGGCCAGGTGGTGAGCGCGAGGCGATGGCGCTGGGCATCGAGCGCGCGCGCAGCCACGGCTGCTGCGTGATGGCGCTCGGCAACGCGCACCACCTGGGCCGCATCGGCGCCTGGGCCGAGCAGGCGGTGGCCGCCGGCCTGGTGTCGCTGCACTTCGTCAACGTGATCTCGCGCGGCATCGTCGCGCCCTACGGCGGCTCCGACGCGCGCTTCGGCACCAACCCGTTCACCGCCGGCATCCCGCTGCAGGACGCGAGCCGATGATCCTCGACTTCGCCACCAGCGTGATCGCGCAGGGCAAGACGCGCGTGGCGCACAACAAGGGCGAGCGGTGCCGCCCGACCACCTGATCGACGACCACGGCCGCGCCGACGCAGGACCCGCGCTACTCGGTGATCGAGCCGTTCGGCGCCATCCTCACGTTCGGTGCGCACAAGGGCTACGGCATGGCGGTGCTGTGCGAGCTGCTCGGCGGCGCGCTGGCAGCGGGCGCGACGCAACACACGCACGACAGCAGCAAGAAGCGCGTGCTCAACGGCATGCTCACCGTGCTGATCGACGCCGACAAGATCGCCGACCGCGCGGCCTACGAAGCCGAGGCGCTGACCTTCGTCGACTGGGTCACCGCGTCGCCACCGCGCGAGGGCTTCGATCGCGTGCGCCTGGCCGGCGAGCCCGAGCGCGAATCGCGCGCCAAGCGCTTGAAGGCTGGCGTGCCGGTGGACGCCACCACCTGGCAGGAGATCCTCACCGCCGCCGGCAAGCTCGGTGTCGATCCGACAGCGCGTGCACGCCGAGGCCGGTCTCGCCTGAGGCCGCGCCGCAGGGCGCGATCGCGCGGCGCCGACGGTCCGAACACAGGTCCGAATCCGGCGAGCGGATGCGGCCATCGCATCGCGATGATGCGGCCATGACGACAGACTCTCATCGAACGCGCTCGGCCACGTTGTCGTGGTGCAACCTCGCCGCGCAATCGGCCGAGCAGATCAGCCTGGCGGCGGTGCCGATCGTCGCGGTGATGCTGCTGCAGGCCGGGCCCGGCGAGATCGGCATGCTGACCACCGCGCAGACGCTGCCGTTCCTGCCGCTGTCGATCCCGATGGGCGTGCTGGCCGATCGCTGGTCGCGCTCGCGGCTGATGGTGCTGGCCGAAGGCATGCGTGCGCTGTCGCTGCTGGCGCTGTTGTGGGTCGGTCAGCAGTGGCTCGCTGTCGCTCGCGGTGCTGGCCGTGCTCGGCTTCATCGGCGCCGCCGGCACCGTGGGTTTCAGCGTCGCCGCGCCGGCGCTGGTGCCGCAACTGGTGCCGCAGCAATCGCTGGCCGCGCGCCAATGCACGGCTCGAGTTGGCGCGCAGCGCCGCGTTTGCGGCCGGCCCGGCGTTGGGCGGCGCGCTGGTGGCATGGGCCGGCGCCAGCCCGCGTTCGTGTGCGCGACCGCGCTGTCGATGCTGGCGACGCTGCTGCTGCTGCGCATCCCGGCGTCACCGCGCGCCACGGGCCCGCAGCGTCACGTGCTCGACGAACTGCGCCACGGCGCCGGGCTGGTGTGGCGCGATCCGCTGTTGCGGCCGGTGATGTGGACTGCGGTGGTGTGGAACCTCGCGTGGTTCGTGCTGCAGGCGGCCTACGTACCGTACGCGATGCGGCGCCTGGGCCTGACCGCAGACACAGTGGGCTTCACGCTCGGCTGCTATGGCGCCGGCATGCTGATCGGTGCGACGCTGGCCACGCGCGTGACGCGCGCGCTGCCGTTCGGCATGGCGGTGTTGCTCGGCCCGTTGATGTCGGTGCTGGCCGCCGCTGCGATGCTGGCCACGCTGTGGTGGCCGCACGGCGTGGCCGGCGGCGTTGGCGTTCGTGCTGTTCGGCGCCGGCCCGCTGGTGTGGGTGGTGACCACCACCACGCTGCGCCAGACGCTGGTGCCCGGCGGCATGCTGGGCCAGGTGTCGGCGATCTTCCTCACGGTGAACGCCGGCGCGCGGCCGCTCGGCGCCGCACTCGGCGGCGTGGTCGGCAGCGTGGGGCGAGACGGCCTGCCTCGCGCTGGCCGCTGCGCGGCTTCGTGCTGCAGGCGCTGGTGATCAGCGGCTCGCCGGTGCGCGTGTTGCGCAGCCTGCCGCGCGCCGGTGGCACCGTAGACGCGGCGTTAAGTCGAGCCGCCGCCTGACTGCGAGCCGCCACGCAGCCGGCGATGCGCCACGAGCGGTCGGCCTGCCGGCTCGAGTTCGTACACCACCAGCCACGGCGCGCCCGCCGCGTCGGACCATCTGCACGCGCTGGATCAGCTTGCCGTCGATCCACTCGGGCTGCAGAAATGCCACCGACGCCGGCCGGTACACCACCGGATACGACCCTCGCGCACCATCGCCAGAAAGCGATCGGCGCTGCCGAACATCGTCTGAATACCCGGCGCAGCGTACGAGTACGCCTTGTCGGCATCGTCGCTGGCAAAGGCGGCCAGCTGCGCCTCGATCAGCGCGCGCACCGCCTTCGCATCGGCAGATGCCACGTCGTTGGCCGCACGCATGGCAGCTGCCGTCGCGGCCAGTGTCGCCAGCGCCAGAGATCGTCGACGAATCATCATGCTGCTCCGCTGTTGCGATGGTGTACGCAACATCTTGCTCCAGCCGATGCACCTCATCTACAGGCGCGCCACAGAAACCCCAAACCGCCGCACACCACCACCGCCTCCATGATGCGCAGGTGCAGCCGCTGCGGCATGCGGGTGAGGATCGCGCGCGCGACGAACGCGCCCGGTGCGCGTGCACAGGCCCACCAGCACACCGGTGAGCAGCCAGCGACGCATCGAGCCGCGCGCGCGCCGCCGAACAGCAGCACCTTGGCCAGGCTCATCAGCGGTGGAGATCACGGCATCGGTGGCGATCAGCGCCGCACCCTGCACGCCGGCGGCCATCAGCATCGAGATCAGGATCACGCCGGTGCCGGTCATGCCGCCCTCGATGACAGCCGAACACGCCGCCGGCAACCACCGCCGCCGGAGCCCAATCGCATGTTCGAGCGCTGCAGCCAACGCCTCAACGGAATGCTCGCCAGCAGGAAGAGCCCTAGCAGCAGCGCGATCCAGCGCGCATCGAGCCGCGTGTAGCCCCAGGCGCCGAGCAGGCAGGCGGGCAGGCCGAGCAGCCAGCATGCGGCGCACGTGCGGCCATTGATCTCGCGGCGAAACGCCAGCACGCGGCTGGCGTTGGTTGATCATCATCGCCACCGCCATCACCGGCATGATGTGGGCCACGCCGATCACCGGCGCCAACGCGATCGGCAGCATCGAGGCCGGTGCCGTAGCCGGCCAGACCGCCGAGCACGGCCGCAAGAAACGCCACCACGCCGACGCCCAAGCCACTGCAGCAGCGGCGCCTGGGTCGAGCAGCGGTTCAACTCGTCCATCGGGTTGCGGGGCCGTTCGGCGACCGCGCATTGTGGCCGTTGAGGTTGCGGCGCCTAGAATGAATCGGGGCTGGCTCGGAGGTGCGCCATGGGGCATCGGTTATCGAGGCGTGCGATCGTTCTGACGGCCGCAGTGGCCACGCTGTGGGCCACCGTGCCGGTGCACGGCGCGCTGCCGCTGATCGCGGGGCTGGGCAAGCAGCTCATACAAAACCTGCTGATCGACGGCGTGAAGTCGCAGCTGATGGGCTCGCTGTCGGGCATGGGCTGCAGGGCGCTGCGCTGGCCTCGGTGTTGTCCAGGTGACAAGGCGAGGCCTCGCCGGCATGATCGGTGGCGCGCTGATGCCGAGCATGCCCGGCGGCATGGCGATCCCCCGGCGATGGCGATCGCCCTGGCATTGGGCATGTCGATGCCCGGCCTCGGCGACGGCAAGGCGATGGGCGGCGACATGTCGTCGATGATGGCCTTGATGCAGCAGCAACTCGGCGCGCGCGCCGGCGGCATGCCGACGATGACTCGCCGAGCAGATGACGCAGATGAACGCCACGCATGGCCGCGATGCAGCAGGCGATGTCGCAGCCATTGTCGCGCGCCGAGACGCTGGCGGTGTTCGACGAACTCGGCGAGCTCGGCGTGATGACGCCGACCATGCAGTCGGAGCTGCGCGACTGCGTCATGCTGGCGCCACCGTCGGCCAGTGCATCGCTGGGCATGACCGGCGCGAGTGATGAAGAACATGATGCTGCCGCAATTGCGCAGTGCGCGCGCGAACAGATGGCCAACCTGCAACCCGAGGAAGCGCGAACAGCTCGCCAACGAGATCGCGCAGGCGATGAAAGACCTGTCGCCCGAGGATCGCAAGGCGTTTCAAGAAGGCTTCGGCGCCGGTTTCTTTCCGCCCGACGTGGTGACTGCGGTGAAGGCCAAGCTGCGCTGAAGGCGGCCGGCCTTCACGTGTGTCTCAAGGTGGGGCTGGCCTGATGCAGAGGCAAGCTGTGGGTCCTGACTATACCGCGGCAGCGGAGTCGCGCTTACGGAGTTGGCACAAGGAATGCTCGTAATTTGCATTGTGTTCGGCCTCGGAGACGGCATGTCGGTGCTCTTCGATCTACGGGATGTGACCGGGTCACTTCACCGAGCGTCTGGCCGATGGCTCTGCGCCGCGAGACGAGAGATCACGGCGCTCCGCGATGCGGAGGGACGGGTGACGCTGGCGACGCGCCCGGCGACGCCTCTCGACGGCGCGCGCAGTGATTGTTTCAGGGTCTGAGCCGAGGCGGCCGGGTTGCCGTCGAACACCTTCGATCTTGTTCCCGGCCCGCCTGCTGCTCTATCAGCACATCTTCGCGAGCCACCGCGGTGCGGCCGAGGCGGCGCTTCGACTGCTCAAGCCGGGCGGAAAGCTCGTGATCACCGACGTCGACGACGTGAGCTGTTCGCCGCATCGATAGGCCCCGCGTGCCGGGGTTCAGGTTGGCTGCGTTGATGATGCACCGCTACGGTCGCTCGCAGACCAGCTGCGGCGGTAATCGCCGAGTGGGTCGTCAGCTCTGTTATCGGCTGTTGCGCAGCGCTGGCAGCTTTGTGGATCCGGGAAATCGGGCCGTGTCCTCCACAGTGACCACGCGCGCGGGAGTTGAAACGGCGTGCGCTCTACCGGCTATCTGGTCCGATTCCTGCTGCGATCACTGATTGCGAGCGGCGATCTTTCCACGCCTCGAGTATTGATTGGATGCTTCGCATGGCACACAAAGAGAGATTCCAGCGCAACGCGGATCCGGTTTGCGCTGGTGCTGAACTTCATGGCTTGCGGTGCAGAACCGACCCACGGGCGTGGCACGCCCGTAGGTCGGTCACTGGCGGCGATCCGCGTTGTCGTTCTACGGTGGTTCGCGCCGCGCCACCCGGCAAGTCGAGCCGCGCGTAGATCACGTGAGCATCTTGTCGCAGCGACGGCTTTCCAGCCGCGCTGCCCTGCACGCGAGGGAGCCGACCGCCGACGAGCGCGCTCGTGGAACACTCCCGATACGGGTTGTCCTGCAGCGCGATCCGGTACTACCGATCGCCAGGCCCTGCTGCAAGCACGGCCTCGCGAAGCGAGTTCGACGAACAAGCCGTTGACGACCACGCCGAGGCCCTGATACCGCTTCTGGACGCAGGATCTCGCCATACAGCTTTCTGGCATCGCAGTTCCAGCGGCGTGCGTCGCGCGGGTGGCCCCACGTCGACGAATCCGATCCCACACCCTGCCCGCTGCGCTTCGGCCACGTGCATGCGGTAGGAGGAAGCATCGAGAAGCGGCGCCGAAACATCACGGCGCGCCTCCTCGAGTGGAAGAGATCACCCGAGTCCTGGTGTCCGCCCGCAAACGACTCGCCGCCGACGGACGTTTGACCTGTGCAGCGGCGGGGGCTATCCGCCAACCGTCTGCCGGCGAGATGGCGGCTACCGCCGGGTGCATGGCAGCGTGCGTCATCGATGGCCCGCCGGCGCGCTGACGAGATCCGCATTGGCCCGGGGCGCGCAGCAACTCGCCATGGGGATCGCCTTCCATCAACCGGCGCACGATCCGGAGCCGAATTTCCCGCTCGCCGGTGACGTCCGCATGCTCGGCGCTGCGCGACGCGGAGCATCCGCCGCACACTCAAGTGAGGGGTCGCGTTTCGGGTCCTGGGGGGATCTGTCCGATGCCAATCGCGAGGCAAGACTGACTACCACCATTCTTGCGGGCAGTGCTGGATTGACCGTCCCAGTCTTGGCCGCACCCTGCACGGAGGACGAGACGAAGTCGATGTCCGATTTGCAGCAGGGAAGTGTCGGCGTCCGATGCTCGCACCTACGCGACGAAGTGATCTTACCTCGCCGTCGAGCGAGAGAGTTACGCGTCCTGAACCGCACGTCGTCAAGCTACCATCTGGTCGGAGCTCAAAGAGCCCCCTGACCGGCGCGGAGATCGCCAGCACGGCTGGGTGCGGGCTTCGAGGGTGTGGCGCTCGATCAAGCGCGGTCCGACGTCGATTCGACGCTCAACGAAATGCTGGCGCTGGGGCTGCGTCGTGCGTGTCGAAAGCAAGTTCAAAGCGCCAACCGGCACGTGGAGGTGTTGTCAGCGAGTGACGCTATCGATGGGCCTTCAGAAAGAGTTCACCCGCGCCGCGACCGAGGATCGTCCGCAGTACGAAGGACGCCTCGCATCCGCGGTGATGTGAGCGATGAGGAAGTCCTGACAGCCTTCCGGGCTGGCGGAAACGGTGGAAACTCGGGGCGCACGCCGGCTGCTGGTGGGATGACAGGCGGCGGCAGCAGTTGAGTGTCGCCTGCGTGGGGGCGGCACTTTGCGCCTCCACCTCCCGTCTGGCCAGCCCGGTCACAGCTCTGCTGCAATGCCGCGCCAGACGCCGCCTTCAGAGGGACACCGCAACCATGGGCTTTCTGTGCTCCGCACCGCCGAGGTCAAGATGGTGGCGCGGCATCGCTTTTCCGCCCGCGACCCGGCGCGCGAGGATTGCTTTCGATGTGCTGTGCACATGCACTGGGGAGATGGAGAACCTGAGCGACCCCTTAATGTCTCGAATTTGCATCGTCGCGGCGGCGCATCCGTCATGCACGGCTGCACAACGCGGATGCAAAGCCTCGAGATCGCGGCGCAGTGCATCGTCGACTTCCCCCGATACAGAGCGGTGGGAACTGAAGATCGGAGTTGGCGGCGGCAGTGCTGGGATATGAGACCAACTTTGGCCTTGCACGCGGCTGCTGTCCAACCACAACCGGCTGGCGCTGCGAGATGGAAGGCGACGCCGCAAAGGGTGAGTTCGCGGTGATGAACTGCTGAATGGGGCATCACACCTGCATGTTGGGTTCGCTGGTCGCCCGTCTGGCGCTGCAGGGCCGCACCTTCGAGGGGCGGCGAAATCGACCTGCTGCGCGAGGTTGGTCGAGGTTTGGCGCAAGGTGGGTGACGGCGAAACCGCCGACATCCTTGCCGGCATTCTGGCCGATGAGATCCAGCACGTGCGCTTCGCCAATCAATGGCTCAAAACGGCTGGCTCTACGCGAGCAGCCGCGCACACTCTTTCAAGGTGGCGCAGGCGTGCGCCAGCCTCAGGCCATCACAGCGGCGATGGCGCCGCAAGAGGGCGAAGTCAATGCAGCCGGCGTGCCACTGACCGGCCACGCGCGAGTCGAGGTGTTCGCCAGCGTGGGAGGACCGGCGGCTGGCCGAGTTGCACGCGACGAGGAGATCGCCAAGAGATCCTGCGTCAGGAAGTGAAGCTACCTCCACGGCACTCGTGAACGAGGCCGCGGAGGCCAGGCGTGCGTGAAGTTTTCCGCCGGCGGCGCCGGAGCCAGATGGGGCCGCCTGCCGCTGTTCGATGATGTTCCTGCGTGAGCTGACTGGTTCGAGCGCGAGCCGACGAGATAGGCGTGCCGGACCTGGCGCCTCGGCGCGACGTGCCGCACAGCTCTTCCGCCTCACGGCGATGCCGTTCTACTCGAGGTGGCATCCGATTGCGATGCGCTGATCTGGTGAAACTCGCCGGATCACGCCTACGGCGAGTGCGGGGATCGCGCGCTGGCCGATCCGCGAGACGCAGGCTCTACCGAGCGTTCGATGCGCCGTGAACTCGGTCGAAGGGGGGACGTCTGGCGCTGCATGCATTCGAGCCACCACCGGCTGTATCGCCCCTTCTCGGCATCCAGGCTCCAGTTGCTCAAGCATCCGGTGACGAATCCGAGTACGTCAGAAGAACGGCCTGCCACCAACAGCTGGCAGCCAATGTCGGTACGCTGACCATCACGGCAGTGGCTGCGGCAGAGGCGCAGCCGGGAAAGCTGCTGGTCGAAACGTGCCGCTGGTCCGCACCGACGCGCGCGCTAACTCGGGCGTCTGCTGGTTGATACCATATTGCCACCATTTGCGGCGCTTGCTGCTGCTTCTGCTTTGCCGCGCGTAATGCGCGGTCCGGGATGGTGATACTTCCCGGAGGGTGCTGCTGGTCTCGGCCCCAGCGGTTCGGGCAAGACAACGCGACTGCGGAGTTGGCCTCACTCCACGCGCGGCGAGCGGCCATGCGCTGTTTCGGCGGCGACGTGGAGAGCAATCGGATGCAGAGCGCCGAGCTGATCCCTTTTGGCGCATCGCCCCCACATACGCCTTAGGCCGCGATCGGCACAGTCGCATTTCGCGACCGGCAGATGGGACGCTCCGTACGCCGATGCGAAGTGCTCGTCGCTCACGCGTGGTCACGACCGCTTTCCTGACGCGTCTCGCCCAGGCGCTTGCCGCTGTGCGGCCTGTTGCACGCAGGTTCGGCGCGCCCTTGCATCAGGCAGTTCCGCCAAACAGCAGCGATTTCGCTGCCGGATCGCGGTTTGCATTGAACCGGCGCGCACCACACCTGTGGGTGGCCTGGGGGCTTTGAAAACCCCGGCGTGCGCACTTTGCAATTCCCTGCATGTCGTTTTTCTGCGGATGCTCGAGCGCGTGCCCTGTGGCTCGACGTCGCGGACCCGGAGTCGACCGCTGATCTGATCGAACGCTGGCAGCCCAGGAGAGGACCCATGGCATTGACGGTCAAGCAACGCGGCCAGCACACGTACCAACCTTTCGCGCTTCGTCGAGGGTGCTTCAGTGATGGAGTCTCTGTCGGCGTGGTGCCGTCGACACCGGAGATGGAAGCCGAAGCTGCTGTTGAACGCCTGCAGCACTTCTGGGATACCGCGCAAGCCACCGATGCGCCCGGGCAAGCGGGCCCATGAACTGCGCCTGCGCTGCGGCGCCACCTTTAAGCGCCGGTGGCGGCGTACATCGACCTGCTCGGTAGACGGTGGCCGCCACTACAGGCGCCGCGCGGCGCATCGCGGCAATGTACGCGACGTGATGGTGCCCGCGCTGACGGCGCTGCGCCACCAGCACACCGCCGACACGCTGGACGCGGCGTGCGGGCGTCCGAAAAATCATCGCCAGCGGAAGCGCATATGTTATAGGCCGACCGCAGCTACGCGCCGAGTTACTGCGCCGCCAGCACGATCAGGCACGAAAGCGGCAACTCCGCAGCGCGCGCGAGGCGCGCTGAGCTGGTGGACGACAACAGTACAGCGCAGGCGGGCCGTTCCATATGAGCGACGCTCTGTTCGGCGATCTGCGAAACAAAAGCTGAAATCGATCGAAAGGGGCGAAGCTTCCGGTTGACTGCGGGAACACCACCGGCGGCCATCAACTGCACAAAGGTGCAGTTGCCATCGGCAGATGAACGGGAGGTCAAACAGCTCGAGGCGCCAGCGCGCAAGCGCTGGTCGATTTTCCGACGCGAAAGCGTGGCCGTTTACGGCACAACTGGCACACTGTGCACGCCGACGGCTTTGCTATACGCTAACCCCTATCGCCGCCTGGTCGGCTCGTAACCGGCGGTCACGTCAGGCAGTTCCGGTGATGAACTTCGACCATCATCTGCTGGCGGCACGGCGACCTGATCTACCAGCGCACGTGATCAGAACTACCAGCTTCAATGAAGCCGGGTGGCCTCGACTTCATCGCGTACGGAGTCAACTTGACCTTGCAGATCGACGATCATGATTATTATTCTACGAAGCAGCGCAGCCGACAAGGATCTCTGCGCGTTTGCTTCGCCAACGAATGGATACTGGCGCCCAGGAAGACACGCACGCTGCATGAGGTATCGCTCCATGCCGCTGCCTGGGCGTTTCGCAAGGTGATGGGCTCAAGGTACGGGGGCGCGACCTCCACGCGGCGTTGCAGGCGCGTCAACACGCCGGAGTTCTGAGAAGAGGTGCGCGAGCCGTGGATTAGCCTCTACGGCGCGCCGAACGTCTCACCCGAAACCCGCCAGACCGCGTTGGGCACCCGGGTAGCGTGCGATAAGAAAGCAAACCTGTCAGCTCAACGGCACGCGTCACAACCAGGAGGTCGAACAGCTCGACCGTCCCGGGGCGTCATCTGGCACGGGAGCGAGCGGATTCGCGCCGCCGTCGCGATCGACAAAATCCGCCGACGGCGAGAACACGGCACCGTCGGCGAGGCCTGCCGGATTCGCGGCATACCAACATGGAGGCTACGGTGCGGCTCTGCGATTCGCATCACGTTCAGTTGCCGGCGGCATCGAGGTCAGAACGTCGTCGCGCGTTCATGATCGGCAGCGGATCGTCGTTCTGCATCACGCATCATTGTCGCGCGCCCGCGAAGCCAGCCCGGTATCCTGCTGACCCGCGGCTTTGTCCATGCTGTTGCCCGATCACGCCGATCGGTCGCAGCACATGCTGGGCGCTGTGGACGATCGACTCAGGCTCGAGCTGGCGAGCGGCCGCGGCGCAGAGCCTGCCCCGCGTCGTAATGATCGCCTGTTGGCGTTTAGGTGCCTGCGGCCGGCGACCTGCTGCTCAAACTCAATGCCGATCGGCGCGGCGCTGGCGCGAATGGCTCGGTAGCTTGCGATCAACGCACGCATGGACCCGCGCAGGCTTCTCTGCAGGTAACGCCGGGCTCATGCCGACCCGGCCATGGCTTATCGGCGCGCGGCTGGCGTTTTGCGCTGTTAACGGCGATTGCCACAAAGTACGCGATTGAGGCTCTCGCGGCGCAACAGGCTGACAAGCACCAGCACCCCGTCTTCGCGCGTTCTCGATTGGTGGCGTGTCTCAGGTGCGCGGCGATGGCCACCGCGCTGAACGTCGACGAGAAGAGTTGGCTGACCGTCGGGATCTGACGACCCGCCGGCACGCGCCGACGGCAATGACCTGTTCGAGATCGAAATTAAACATTGTTTGGCCGGCGCGCCGCCTCGACCGCATCTTGTCTTTGGTCACCTGCGGCTCGGCCGTAAAAGGAGCCGTCGCACCCCTGACCACGCAAGGTTATTGCGTGGAGGCGTTCGGGCGATCCGGCGCAAGAATTGCGTGGCTGGAGGCTGCACGCTCCCCACTGGCGGGTCGAGCCAGTCATAACCAGTTATATCTTATGGCGATTGGCTCGCCATTATGTGCTCGACGGTGTAATGTTGTTTGACACCGCCACTTTCCTTCAGGCCGATGATGCTGGGTTGCATGGGAGCTTGGAGCCACGCGCTCGACGACCACGGGAGCAACGAAGGCTGGTCACAAGCGCTGCACACGCTGTGCCCGACCAGACGATCATCGCGAGTTTCCTCTGGGTCGGGCGCTTCTGCCGACTCCCGCCTGCAGGACGCGGCACCGCGGCGGTCGCGTCGAGGCGGCGCCATCGGCTCGCCGAGGCATACCGCCACGGCGACAGTGACACCTGACTGCGCCTGGCGAGGCTTTGCCTATACGTTCACTGGCGCCAGGCTCGACCTCGCGCTGGCCTCAACCGCAGATATCTGGGAAGGACACGCCACGGCTTACGCGACATTCTGCTGATCAGGGCGAGTGCACAGGCCCCGATCACTGACTTCTGCGCAGCCCCAGAACAGCGCGGCATCGGTAGCATGGGCCGCAGCCTTGGTACTGCGTTCGTCCCTCGCCTGGCGCCACCGCACGAGGTCTTTGCTGCCGCCAGCGCCGCGCTGGTGATCTTTGTGCAAAGCATGCTGCCACTGTGGTCGGCTTACTCGTCAAGCTGATCGTCGACGCGATCAGTGCCGCAGTGACACGGCAATACGTA
>ERZ1370068.10409-contig-9110_pt1 | contig 44158 bp, 77 predicted proteins | sample MGYA00561227_ERZ1370068 | MGnify/ENA primary metagenome ERZ1370068 (study PRJEB38410, sample SAMEA6850437) | metagenome | study: Metagenomic assessment of the ecological functions of the soil: analysis of the soil microbiota associated with the...
GGTATGCTTCGTTCCAGTTACGTATTGCTCGATGGTCGCGAGCGCTGCCGCATAAGGACGCATCGTGGCGAGAGCAACGACACCGCCAGTGCGGACCGTCGCGACTGCTGCGAATCGCCGCGCCCGTGGCGGTCGCGATTGTCGTGCTTGGCTTGCGTGGCAGGCGCTGGTCGATGGCCTACGAGGTCCCGGCCTACCTGCGTCCCGTCGCCTTCGCTGGTGGTGAACGCTGATCGCCGATCGCGCGCTGCTGCTCGCATTCGCTGGGTCGATCACGCTGGGCGTCGCGCTTTGACCGCGCGCTCGGCGATCTCGATCGTCGGCGGCGCAGTCGTCGCGCTTGCTGTTCGTGCGCGGCCGCTGGATCGAGAGAATGAGCCTCTTCCCGTACGCCCATTCGTGCTGCGGAGTGACGCCGATCGTCGCGATCGCGCCGCTGATCATCATCTGGGTCAAGGACACGCGCGCCGCGCTGGTGCTCTGCGCGGTCGGTGGTCGCGATCTTTCCGATCATCTCGAACACCGACGCTCGGGCCTGCGCAGCGTCGACCTGGGCTTGCTCAACCTGTTCGCATGCAGCCGCGCGACCCGCTGGCAGACGCCTGATGCGGCTGCGCATTCCCGAGCGCTGCTGCCGTATTTCTTCGGCGGCCTGCGCATCGCGAGCGGGCTCGCGCTCATCGGCGCGGTCGTCGCCGAGTTCGTCGCAGGCACCGGCGGCCACGGCGCGGGCCTCGCGCTATCCAGATCCTGCTGGCCGGCATCCAGCTCAACATCCCGCGCGCTGTTCGCGGCGCTGCTGCTGATCACGCTGACCGGCATCGCTGCTGTTCGGTCGCGACGGCGATGGCGTGTCGAAGCTGGGCGCTTTCGGCGGCTGGCACGAAAGCGAAATCACCGCCGAGTTGACGGAGATCGCCGGACGATCGCGAATCAACGCCTCTGTCGCGTGGCGACAAACTTCCCGATAGACGAAACTCATCACGCCGGCAGCGTTGACCGCCGCGGCGGTTGCGTACTATTACACTGATTGTGTGTACGAGGATCCCGAAATGGCGCATCGAGTGAACATCATCCTGGAAGACACAGTGTAGGATACGCTCTCCAAAGCGCCGCAAGGCGACAGCATCGTAAACAGCGCGCTCCGCCAATGGTTTCAGAAACGTTCACGCGCCGCGACGCTGTTCGCCGCATGGACGAGTTAAGCTCATTGCTGACGCCTGTGTCGACAGCGCAGATCGTGGCCTGGGTACGCGAGGAACAGGATCGCTCGCGGTGAAGCTTGTCGTTCCCGATGCATCCAGTCCTGTTGAAATGGGTCATCCCCAACGTCGAGGAAGGCCGCGATACCAAGGCGTCCACCGCTGCGCGACGCGGCAATCGCCGGTAGACGTCGTACTCATGGTGCCGCCGCTTTGGATTTACGAAGTCGGCAATACGCTCGCGCGCCAGTTCCCCGATCACGCATCGAGCTTCTCCACTCGAGACCAACATCGCATTTCCGGGCTCATCGAGAGGCAGCCACGAAATGTGGCTGAAAAAGGCGCTTGCGCTGACGCGCGAATATGGAGTCACCTTTTACGATGCGGCGTATCACGCGCTCGCGTTAACCGAGCGCGGTGTTTTTCTCACCGCCATAAGGCTACGTGACAAAGACTCCAGGCGCCGGTGGCGTCCTGCTCCGGGACGCTGACGCACGCACCTTGCTTTCGCCAGTGGTTACGAGGTGCCATACCCACTGGTCGGCAACGGCGGCATGCAGATGACTCGTCTGTGCTGTTCGACCTGACTGGCACACGATTGGCAGATGGTTACAATCTGGCGAGAGACGGCTCTCGGTAGAGTCGGTGTGGCGCGGTGCCGCTGGAAAGCGCGCCGCCTTAGCACGGCGCACACCCACTGCCGACATTGCGCGGAACCCATTGCGGACATTGAACCCCGATGCAAGCTGCCGCGCTCCAGTTGCGGCAACGAGACGCCTCAGGCTTCTGACATTGGATGCCTGCAAAGGAGGCCAGGATCTCGCGCCCCCGACCCTGCTGGGCAACCGCCGGCGCCGAGCACGGCCAACCGTCAGGTGTCAATGATCGAAATCGAACCGCATCGTCGTTGCCCGTTCTTCTGCGCGACGCTCACCTGATCGGCCGACATGCGTAACAGGTAGCCGGCAGAGGCGGCGCTCGCCTTCCTCGGAGGACAGTATCTCGTCGGCAGTCAACTGCGTGCGAGGGAACTCGAGCGCCGGGCCCTCGTACGACACCCGAGGTGCAGGTTGAACTCGTCGAACTGACGCCTCGATCTGCACCGGTCCGCTGGCGATTCCGCCGCCGACGAGTGTGTCGATCGACTGCAGAAGCGCGAACCGGGCGCGCTCGATGATCTCGCGCCGCGCGCCCAGGCCGCGCCGTGACCGGATTATGAAGTCGTCGGCCGCGTCGCTGCCGACATCGCCGGGACCGACGGTCATCCTTTACACCTGCGCAGCCCGATCCTGAACAGGCCGTTGAGGCGCCATCGCGATCACGGTTCCCAGCACGAACGACGAGCTGAGGGCAACCCGTGCCGGCTCTGGCAGCACGCGCCAGCATTCCTGGATAGACTTCGAAGCCGATCGCGACGCCACGAGGGCGAGGCCGATCGCCAGCGTCTTGCGCGCGCGTCGACGTGAGGGCGCGCGGCCAGCGACTTGCAGGCCGTTCACGATGATGAAGGTCGCAGCGAACATGAGCGCGGCGCCAAGCACCGGCCGCGGCAACATGTGCAGCAAGTACGCGCTGACGGCCGGGGACGCAGCGCAATCAGCATCAGCAGCACGGCGATGGCGTAGCCGATCCTGCGGCTCATCACGCCGGTCGCGCTCGCCGAAGCCGATGGCGCTGGTCGCAGAGCTCACGCCGAGGGTGCCCGAGGACGCCGGCGACGGCGAGTCGCCAGCGCCGTCGGCGGCGATGCCGTGGCTGATGGAGCGCATGTCGGGACGCACCCATTCGGCGTCGCTGGCCTTCTCGGCCGATCGTGATGTTGCCCGTCGCCTTGAGTGACGCGGCAACGGCGCCCACGGCAAACGGCAGTGCCAGGGCGGGGTCGAAGGACCAGGCTGATATGTCCGAGGCCAGGTCATCGCAAACCAGGGGGAGGCGGCAAGTGCCGCCGCGGAGGCACATGCGCCATCGCTGTTGCCCGGAACGGCGGAGGGGCCCAGCAGCCAGGCGAGAGCGGTTCCCGCCGCGATTCCGATCAGGACGCAGACGATGCGAAGATGGCCCGGCCCACACATTGAGCGCCGCCATGATCGCCAGGGTGAAGAGTACGACGCTCCGCGTCGCCGGGCCGCGGCGCGCTGCCAAAGTCACCGGCGCCAAGCGCGGTGCTGCAGCCCGATGATGCCGGTCGAAATGCCGGCAAGCAGCACAACGGGCCGGCGATTTCGGGCGGGAAAAATTTGCGGGTGCGCTGCAGGATGCGTGCGATCGTCACTTCGAAAAGCCCCGCCGCCAGCGTCATCCCGTACACGGCCGCGATGCCGCCGTGCGTGGCAGCCGTCATCGAGGGGACGAAATACAGCACGCTGGGGACCGGCTGGCAAAGAAACCCGGATCCGATGGGCCCGAGCCGACAGGTCTGCAGCAGCGTGCCGATCGCCATCGTCAGCAGGCGTCAGGTCTGACCACCGCGGCAGCGACTTCGGCGGGGGCTTTCGTCGCCTGGAGAAGGAGCAGTGGAAACGACGAGATACGTCGTCATGAGCGCGACGTGCTGCAGCCCGCTCAGCGCGACGACGCCGATCGGCAGTCGGTCCTCCACAGCGTAGACGATCCCCAGTGGCTTTCGCATTTTTGTCAGGGGCAATCGGATGTGCGATGGTGGCACAAAGGGCTCGCCCGCGGCCGCCGGGTGGAGATCGCTGTTCGATGGCGGTGCTGCAACGCAGCAGGGGCGCCATCCATTTTCGAGTTCTCGTGTAAGAGAGGACGGAAGGATCGCCCGGCATTTGCGTGCTGGACTCTGACCGGCTCGGCGCATTCCGTTGGCTGAGTATGGCGGGGCCGTGAACTGTGCTCAGTTTCGCTCATCGATTACTGGTTCGACCAACGATGTTTGCAACCGAACCGCTTGCGGAACTACGCGGTCCCGCCGGCGACCAACCTTCGATCGCACCAGATGTCTTGAGCAGGTCACCAAAGCGGCGCACCGACCATGCGGCGCGTTCGAACATGCTGGTGATGAGCAGGATCTGACTCCGCGCGTTGAGCGAAAGATGCTCGGCGGCACTAAGGTATCTTTTCCTGACGCCGTCATTGCCGGGCCATATTTGCGCTTCGCTGCCTGTTGGTGCAGTGGGAGTGGAGGCAACGATAACTGCAAGTTCAAAGGCGGCTATGACGCGGCGCGCATTGTGGCGGCCAGCACTGCTGCGGCTTCGCCAGCGGCGGAATTTGGCGAGGCTGGAAACGTTGTCGTGCTCGATCCGTGAACGGTGATAGAGTAATTTAGGACGCTGGATGATTCATGCAGAATACTGCGGTTGGGTCGAAATCATTTTTGACTCAGCCGAGTGTTACTTCTTTGAGAAAGATGAAACGAGTTGGCTTTCCGGTGCTAACGGTCTTGCTTCCGTTCGTTTTTGATCGAGTTGTAGGCGGCGGGGAGGGGAGTATGAAGTCTGTCAACGGTCGAGAGGCTTGCCCCAGATCGGTAGTCCTGTTGTGTTGCTGTGTGACAGCACGTCGAGCCAGACTTACAAACCGGCGATCGAATATCAATCGCTGATGAACCTGCGTTACTACGAGGGCAGCGGTGGTTTTCTGGTGGAGGATTTGCAAGCTCGTTTTCCGCCGGCGAACATCGGCAGCGCCAGAGCTCGTCGTCACCGAGCAAGGTGAGGTCGTCGTCGACACGTCTACCTTTGCGTTTCGAACGGATGGAATTTCCGGCGTTCGGACGCTTCCGGCCGGCAAGCGGCAATCCGGGCAATGTGCGCGTCGGTCGCACCAGGCGGCTTTGTCATGTCGGTCGATTGTCGATGGACAGACCGATCACCTCGATGCCTTTCACCTTGCGCGAAGAGACGAATAGCGATCCTTTCAACCCGGGAAAGAAATTCGTGCGCGGCGGTCCCTTCGCCGGACCTACGCTTACTTCTCAGTCGTGCCCGACGACCCGAACGGCGAGGTCAGGTTCAACTGGTGGATGAGTCTCCGTGAGATTCCAGGCGGAGCCAGGGATGCGAGCGTGACTCTTCACGTGTGATGGCGGACGGTAAAGAGATTGCTTCACGAACTGATCCGGTGATTGCTTCTCAGAACGACTGGCAGTTCACCGCACACCGGCAGATAAGCGTGCCGTCATTGCCGCGCAACCACTGGCTGACGCTCGCCGATCTGACAGAAGCTAAACAGCGAGATCGCCGTGGTGGTCAAAGCGAACGGCCAGCCAATCAAAACCTACAAAACCACCGTCGGCGGCGGCCAGATTCAGCATCTGCCGCGCAGCGCGGCTCACGTTCGAACCACACGCTGAGTTTATTTCGCCGCGCTTCATCGACGTGTCTGCGGGCACGAACTCACGTTACAAGATGTACGGGATGTATTGGCTGAAGAAAGCAGTAAGTCGAAAATTATTCGTGAGCTGTGAGTTCAGGTGTTGTTACTCGTCTGGGCAGCTTTCGACGCGCGTTTCGATCATGCAGGTGAACCGTCACCGAGGCGATGATGATCGCGCCGCCCACCATTGCCCAACCTGATGGACGCTCACCAATAAAGAGAAAGACCCACACCGGATTCAGCACCGGCTCGACATAACCAATGATGCTGGCGTCAATCGACCGCACGCCGCAGGCCATGGCTGAGGTGAAGAGCAGATAAGCGAGACCAAGCTGCACGATGCCCGAGATAGGCGACGCAGCCGAAATCAGACAGCATTGATACCGCGCCGCATCGCGCCGACGAATGCAGGCGCGCAGACCAACACCGCAGATCAGATTGCCGTAAATGGTAGCTGACGCGCGGTTGACGTCGCGTGCTTTCGCATGGCGCATCAGCAGGATGAAGAGTGCGAAGCAGACGCCCGAGAAGCGAGCGGAACGTTTGCCACTGATATCTTCCGGGCGCAACTTGCCGACGAAGAAAAAGCGATCATGCCAGACGACGCAGGCCGCTACGGTGGCGAGATCACGCCGGCGAAACTTCTCTCTGATAGAACAAGGGCTCGAGGATCAAGACGTAGACTGGGGCGCCGTGTATTGCAGGAAGATCGCGTTGGCGGCGGTGGTTAGTTTGGTCGCGAGCACGAACAGGATCAGCAGAGCTGCATGCAGAATCGAGGTGATCGCGCTGATCTTGTTGATGCCAAAGCCTTCGCCGCGCGTCGAGGATCGCAATCGTGAATTGCGGCGAGCAGACGACGGCCAAACGAAGTTCAAAGGCCGAGAGATGCGTCGGCTTTGATGAAGAGGCCGCCGGTGCTCCAGAGGATGGCCGCGCCGAGGACCAGCAGCAGCGGAGAAGAATTTATTTTCCATTTCTCATTTTCCATTTGTCATTCTGACATTGGTTCTCAGTAGACAACCCATTTGGATAACGAGCGAGATATGGATGGACAATGACAAATGACAAATTCAGTTTACCGCTTCATTGTTTGCCGCTCAGATTGCACCGTGCTCTGACGCCAGGCCTGCACGCGCCTTCCTCGCGTTTGAGGGACTTCAGGTACTTGTTAAACTGTCCGTTCCACGGCGGAATGACGATCGAGACTGCGCCGTTCGCCTGCGCCTGACAGGCGCAATCGAATCAAGGGCCTGTGGCTCGGCTGTATCGGTGTAGCCGAACTCCTTGATCTTCTTGCCCTCGCGCGCGCCTACGTCCGAAAGTTTCTCGGCGCCGCCCAGCACGCCAACCCAGCACGTCCCACATGAAGCCGCGCGGCACTCGACGGAATCGGACCTTCGACCCGACGCGGATCGATGGCTCTCCAGTCGCGCGATTGATCGTCGGCCGCGCCCCACGCGAGGTCCTGACCTTGCTGCAGTTTGTACTTTGCGCCACCGGTCGTTCTCGTCCCAGGTCACAGTCCATTCGTGGTTAATTGTCTTGAGGAATCAAACAGCCGCGAGCACTCGTCCTTCGCGCGCGTTCGCGCAGAATCCTGCTCGGGTGATTTGTTCGCGAGCTTCTTGTCGATGTGCACCGCACCGGGGGCCGATTTGAAATTTGTCAGGCCTGTCTGCCGTAGCGTCATGAAGCCGACCGCCGTAATGCCAACTAATAAGGCTTCATCTGTTTTCGATTGCCGGCCAGCGTCGCGCGCGACGGCGAGGATCTGATCAGCGAGACTGGCGTGATTGCTCTCGTCAAATGAATCGGCGTGCGTCTCAATGGCCCGCTTAACCTTGTGGCCAGAATCGGTGACCGTAGAGAAAACGATGAGAGTGTCGATTTGATCTTTCAGATCGTAATCGCCCTGCAGCAGAAGTTGTTGAGTCAGCTTCTCACGATCTTCCGATTCGCTGAGCGCCTGGAACAGCGATAGCGGGTAGAAGCCAAACCATATCTGCGTCGCATTGCGATCGACTTCATGAGTTGACCGCAAGCAGTGTCGCTAAGGCCGCCGACCATGACTCTTCGTTTTGTTGACTTAGAAAGTCTCTCAAAGGGTGTTTCGTTGTTCATAGCTGTGTATAGATGGCAATTCTTCCTTGAATGAAAACGGAAAGTTTTAGCAGGAAAATCGTCGAGTCAGAAACCCGACCGTCAGGGGAGGAAGTGTCGCGACTTAGAAATTCTCTGCGCCATCTCGGCGAACTCGGCGTCTCTGCGTGTGATTCTCTAAAGGCTTTCACCGCTGAGACGCCGAAGGACAAAAGGCCTCGCAAGAAAGACCGAAATTAGGACGAAGTACTCGTCAGGGAGGATGCGTCACGCCAGGCACCCTCCCTGACGGTCCGGGTTTCTGAGGCGGGCGTCTCTGTTTGACAGGAGTCGAGGTGGCGGAGTAATTAGTTCGTTAATCAGGGGGACAATATGGCAGAGCAAACTACTCAGATGACCAAACGCGCGCCGCACTTTTGACAGCGCTTACGGTTTTCATTTAGCGTGGCGGTTGGATTAATTCTTTTCATTGCCGGCTTAATCATCAGCCTGACGGTCGGACAGGGCACGAGCATCGGATTGATCTTTGGAATCCGCTGCTGCTGGCGGCCGGACTGATTATCCCACTCTTTATGTTGCGCGATCTGTTCCGTAACTGCCGAAGTCAAAGAACCCTGTCCGAATTGCGGTGAGACCATCCGCACGTCGGACGCGACCCTGCAACTGAGATGCGAACATTGTCAGAAGGTAATCAACGTCCGCGAGCGACGTTGTATGTCGGCGGCGGAATGAGGTTACGAAAGTAGCGGCGGCAGCCGAGGTGCGCGTCAATAGTCGCTGAAGGTGATCGCAAACATAATCGCCAACCACAACAGCGCGGCTCACAATCACCAGCCAAACCAGGCGGCCGCTGGCGCACGTGCATGAAATAGAGGACCACCAGCGTCGCTTTGATCACGGCGATGGTTAAGGCGACTACCGCATTGAGCGGACCGGGAAAGTCATAGAACGCCGCCAACTAAAGTCAGCGCCGTGCCGCACCATCAGCGCCAGAAAGATGGCGATGTAAATTCGCGGCTGAACTATGTGCTCACTCATAAAACAGAGGTCAGAGATCAGAAGTCAGAGATCAGATCATCCTCCATGATGTTCCAGGTGCCGCCCCAGCAAATAAAGCAACGGAAACAGAAATATCCAAACGATGTCCACGAAGTGCCAGTACAAGCCTGAGATTTCCACCGGCGCGTGATATTCGGGACTGAAGCGGCCGCGCCAGGCCATGATGAGAATCACCAGTCATGATCCCGAGACCGATAATCATGTGCAACGCGTGCATGCCGGTCATCGCAGAAATAGATCCAGTAAAACAGCTCGACGTTCTGCACCGTGCGCGCCTTCGATCGAGATGCAGCTTGTGTGGATCGGTGTCGCCGGGCTTGGCTACTTCCGGGCCGAATGGGCCGGCTGGGAATCAACTTTCCGGGAATCAGGTGGTCGTTGTACTTTCTGCTTGTACTCAACCGCTTTGATGCCGAGAAACGTTGCGCCCAGAATCATCGTCAGAATCAGGCAGATGATCGTAGCCCGCTGACGGCCTACCTGCGTGCTGTAAACGGCCATGGCCATCGTAAAACTGCTGACGATGAGCACGGCGGTGTTGACGGCGCCCAGGGTTATGTCGAGGTGGTTGCTGGCGCTGACAAAGGCGCCGGGGTACTGATAGCGGTAAAGCGTGTAGGCCAGGAACATGCCGCCAAAGAACATGATTTCCGTGACCAGAAACACCCACATGCCGAGCGTGCCCGCTTCACGCTGCTGCTCCATGTTCTCGAAATGGTGCTGCAGCGCGGGGTGCGCGGCGTGTTCGTGAGTTGTCGCTAATCCTTCAGCCATAATCAGGAATTGAAAATTGAGAACTGAAAATTGAAAAGTTAGAAATCTGAGTCAAACCAACGTCACGGTTTTGCAAATTTACAATTTGCATTTTCAAGTCTTCACTTTTCAATGTCTTTACGTCCTAAGTCTCTGCCGGCTGTTGCCGCTCAAACTTACCAACCACTTCCTTGTGTTCCGGCGGCGCAAACTCGTACGCCTCGTGCGTCACCACCGGCGTAATTAAGAAATTCTCAGTTGGCGGCGGCGACGCGGTCTGCCATTCCAGTCCGGGCAGATTCCACGGATTCGCTTCCGCAATCCGGCCGTAACGCATCGACCAAACCAGATAGATCAAGGGAATCATCAAGCCCGACGCCGAGGATCGACGCGCCCGCCGTTGATAACACGTGCAACACCTGCCACGACACCAGGTCAACCGGATAGGTGTGATAGCGGCGCGGCATGCCCATGTATCCCAGCACGAATTGTGGCGAAAAGCGTCAGATGGAATCCGACAAAGATGACCAGCGCGGCGAAACGTCCCCAGCCTTCCGGATACATGCGTCCGCTGATTTTCGGCCACCAGTAGTGCAGTCCGCCGAGATACGCCAGCAGCGTTCCGCCCACCATGATGTAATGAAAGTGCGCGACGATGAAATAGGTGTCGCTCAGGTGCACGTCAGTTCCCAGAGACGCCAGGAACATTCCCGTCATGCCGCCAATCGTGAACAAGCCGATAAAGCCGAGCGCCGTAGAGCATCGGCGTGTCGTACGAAATCGAAGCTTTGTACAGCGTCGCCGTCCAGTTGAAAGCTTTGATGGCCGATGGTATCGCGACGGCAAAACTCAGGAACGAAAAGATCATGCCCGGCGTAAACCGATTGGCTGGCGACGAACAGGTGATGGCCCCAAACCAGGAAGCCGCAGCACGGCAATCGCCAGACTCGAAAAGGCGACGAACTTGTAGCCGAAAATGTTCTTGCGCGAGAAGTTGGCGATCAGCTCGCTGACCACGCCCATCGCCGGCAGCACCATGATGTACACCGCCGGGTGCGAATAGAACCAGAAGAGGTGCTGGAACAGCACCGGATCGCCGCCGGCGGCCGGATCGAAGATGCCGATGTGCGCCAGCCGCTCGAGCGCGACCAGCAGAATCGTGATCGCGACGACCGGCGTGCCGAGAATCATGATCAGGCTCGTGGCGTAGTGCGACCAGACAAACAGCGGCATGCCGATACCAGGTCATGCCCGGCGCGCGCATCGTGTGAATCGTCACGATGAAATTCAGGCCCGTGAGAATCGAAGAGAATCCGTTGATGAAGATGCCTACGCCGGTAGCAATGACGTACGTATTCGAAAACGTCGTGCTGTACGGAACGTAAAAGTCCAGCCCGTATCGACGCCGCCGGCCAGCAGCGCGTAAATCGTAATCACGCCGCCCAGCTATGTAGATATACCAGCTCAACAGATTGATGCGCGGAAACGCCAGGTCCTTCGCGCCGATCATCATCGGAATCAGAAAGTTTCCGAGAGTGGCCGGAATCGACGGGATCAGGAAGAAGAACACCATCATGATGCCGTGCTGCGTAAAGGTCTTGTTATAGAGTGCTCGACTGCATCAAGTCGCCCTGCGGCGTGAGCAGTTCGATGCGAATAGCCATCGCGTACAGGCTGCCGATGAAGAAGAAGAAGCTGACCGCGACCGAGATAGAGCAGGCCCGATGCGCTTGTGGTCTCTTCGTCAACAGCCACGACTTCAAACCGTGCTCAGCGTTCAGATAATTCGACCGCGGCGGTTTTGGTATTTCGAATTCTTCCATGCCTTTGCACTGTAAAGCCTGCACCTCATGGCCGGTAAGACGATGTTCACCCGGTCGAGATACGGTCACTCAGAGGTTTCCTCATTTCATTCGGCGAATCGTCGGCTTCGCACTTGGCTGCGTCGATGCCGGCGGCGGTTTGGCCGTCGGGTCTTCCGGCTTCGCAGTCGACAGCGACTTCAAGTACGCCACCACTTGCAACAATTGCTCTCTCGCTGATTTGGCCCTGGAACGCCGGCATGATCGGACCAAAGCCGGTCACGACCTTCGCCTGCGGATTCAGAATCGATTCGCGCAGGTAACTTTCGTCGCCGGTCACCGTCTGGTCGTTGCTCAAGCACGACTTTGCTGCCGTAAGTGCCCATCAGCGCCGGCCCGCGTCCGCCTTCGGCGTTCGCGCCGTGACAGGACGCACATCCGAGCGATTCATAAAGCCCGCGGCCCGGCAGCGGCCGGCGAAGCCCTGACCGGCATTGCCGCTCAGCCAGTTCTCGTATTCAGCCGGCTCCATCACCGACAACGTAACCGCCCATGCCCGAATGGTTCATGCCGCAGTATTCCAGCGCAGAAAAATGGTAACGGCCGGGCTTGGTCGCTTCGAACCATTCGGTCGTGTACTTGCCGGGGACGACGTCGGTCTTGGTGCGAAACGCCGGGATGAAAAAGATCGTGAATGACGTCTTCGGTCGTCATGATCAGTTTGATCGCGCTGGCCCACAGGCACGTGCAGTTCGTTGATTTCGCGCTGGCCCGTCGCATGCTGAAACTTCCACATCCACTGTTTGCCGACGACGTAAACCTCGATGCGCATTGGTTGCCGGCCGGTACTGAGCAAAATAAACCTTCGCGCCCCACACAGAAGATCGTCATCGCGATCAGCAAAGGAATCACCGACCAGAGCGTCTCGAGCTTCGTCGAGCCTTCGATCGGCCGCGGGATTTCGGACGGGTTGCGGCGGCGATAGCGAATGACGAAAGTAGATCACCACTCGATGATATCAGCAGCGCGAAGAAAGCAGTCACGCCACAGATGATAGAAGTACAGCGCGTCAACCTCGCCTGACAGCGTCGAAGCACTTTCCGGAACAAATGGCATCCACGATTGCATTATGATCTGTGTCAGAACCCGAAGCGGTAGCGACGGGTCGACATCTGACAACTTTAGGATCCGTCGCATCCACCACCTCGGCTGAGCTGCTCGCGCGGGGACCTCGACCTGCTCCCGGTTCTGACAAGAACATTCGTCTACGACTAATCCTTCTCAACAAAAACAACAATCCGACGATCGCAATTAATGGTGATGATCGCCCGCCAGTCTGATCAATATTCATCGATTACCACGCCATACTTTCCGGTCGATGGATCGTAGTGATAGCAGTAGAGCATCAAGGTGTCGACGGGTGAGCCGATCTTGTTCTGCCGACGCCTCGACCAGGCCCAGGCGCAAATCACTTCGGCGGGTAATCAATGCCGTAAAAGTAGCGCGCGAGTTTTCCTTCGGGCGTCGCGACCATGATTCCGCTGGCGTGCGCGATACTGCTTGCGTTTGCTCGTCCCAGGTGTAGCGAAATCCAACCGCGTCGGTCAGCCGCTTGATGTTCGCTTCATCGCCGGTTAGAAAATGCCAGGCCGCAGCGCCGCTCGGCGCGGTTATATCGCTTTGACGTAAGTTTGCTTTTTCGCCGCAGCGAGTTGCGGGGTCTCCTTCGTATCGAAACTAACCGTTGACTACTTCGAATTGTTCGCCCGGTATTGAATGACGATCTGCCGAAACGAACTCGAGCATGCCATTCAGAACCTGATTGCAGAGCATCGGGCACGGTGTAATAGACGAGCGAGATGACAACCGGCTTGCCACTGTTGAAGAACTGGCCCAGGCGAACTTCACTACCCTGCTCGTCTTTGAAAACCAGCGTCGAGTGGCACCTGCTCGTTCAGCTTCTGATCGATTCCCAACCTTCTTCAGCACCCTGCGGCAATCCCGTCGAAGTCTGGCCCCGATTCAATCGCCCACCATAGAGCGGCGAGTTCGGTTGCGGCACTCCGGGCTGGGCGTGCGTGAGAAGGCAGCAGTGCAGCAGAAAGCAGCAGGCAGCACAAAGCCGCGCGTGAAACTACAGCGGACGCTAGAATCTGAGAGATCTTTTCGCATACTCGCCTTCTGCCTACTGCTCTTCTGCCTTCTGCCTTCTGACTCGCCAACTGCTTTAACACTTCCTGCTTCGCCTGCTCGATTGGCATGCCGTAGCGTTTGCCGCTCGCGTCGGTGGGTCCATTCTTCAGCACATCGTCCCACTGATTGCGCAGGACTTTGATTTCCCACAGCGGATCTTTACCGACGGGCGCGTTCGCGGTGTTGTCTTTGGAATTTCCAACACCGCTTCTTTTCTTTGCGCGTAGTCTTTTCCAATTCTTCAGCAAAGCCGGGCGCTGACTGCAAACGCGGTTCCGGCGGCAGGCGCTCCTGGCCGCTGCGGGCCATCGGCGAACGCGGCTTTTCGCCTCTGACCGGCTGCGACTCCGAGCATCCGAAACATGGCCACACATCAAGACGAACTGAAACCACGATCAGGACGAAGATGCCGACGACGAACTTTCGCGATGCCGCCGAGGTATAACGTCGCTCATCTCGTGCGTCACGTCGATGTTCTTGATGTGCGACGTGTCGGGTGTTTCGGTGACGTGCTCTTTGTGATGCCATCGATTACTTTCTAGTACTTAGTGCTGTTGAACTGCTGTCTTACTACTTCGACCCCTGACTTCCGCTCTAATGTCCGTGAACCGGTTCCAACGCCTGCTCGAGTTGCGGATCATTCAATCGGCACCATGCGCGCGTTTGCAAGTCGCCACGCGAAAGCTGCAATCCACAGTCCGCCCATGCCAGACGGCGCGCCACAATATCCATCCAGCTCACGATGAAAGTGTTCGCGATCGAACGCCGGCTCGATCAGCCAGATCACATCAAGCAACATCGCATTACCAGAATCAGCAACGGCCAGCGACGCCAGTCTTTCCGAACTCTTTTTCGCGGCCCGTGACAGCAGCGTCAGAAACGGAAACAGCGAATTGCAGAATGACGATCGCGATGTGCGATCACGCCCCAACCGCCATGCTGTGCGCGCCACGTACCAGGTCGTTTCTTCCGCCAGATTGCCCGACCAGATGATCAGGTACTGCGAGAACGCGAAGTACGTCCAGAGCATCACCAGCGCGAGCAGCAAGATTGCCCCAGTCATGGAAATGTCGGCGGCTGCGCTACTCGATCCATCGGGCGCCCGCTTTGACAGCCACGACATCACCACGATCGTGAAGGCCAGCGCGCTCAGGCTCCACGACGCGACAAAAATCAAGCCGAAGATCGTCGACATCCATTCGGGCTCGAGCGACATCACCCAGTCAATCGACGCGAAGGTAATCGAGACAATCAAAAGCCCCAGCCCGGGCCCGCTGATCATCTGCAGGCGCTTGCGAATGCGTCTTGTCGGCCGGTGCGATCCTGTTCCAGCGAGAGCCAGTTGAGCAGCACCGCCAGCAGCGACCAGAAAGCGAAATAGAGCACGCTGCGCAGAATGAAAATGACGGATTCAGGAAACGCGCCTTCTGCTGCAAGGCCGCCGTTGCATGCATGTACGCCGGATTGGTCCAGGGATAAATCTGTTTCAGCCCGAAGATGATCGGAATGAACAGGATGAGCATCAGCGGCAGCGTCTGTGTCGATGCTTCCAGGACCCGCCGGATGACCAGACCCCACGCGCCGCCGGTCAAATGCTGCAACATCAAAAGAGCTAAACTGCCCAGCGTGATGCCGGTCCAAAAGATGAAGCCGACCAGATAGGCGTGAAAGAACTGTCCGCGATCGATGAACGCGCCAATCACGAGCAGCAACGTGAACACAGCACCAACGAGCAACGCGCTCATCGAGAGGCGTTTGAGTTCAGCCGGCGGTGCGTAACCTAATGGCTTCATAAACTCTTCGTTCCTTCTCCTCCTGGAGATTAGAGTGAAGGCGAAAGTACGCGTGTCATCAGAGAAGAATTGATCATGCTCTCGTAACTTCGTCCCTCAGCCCGGCCCTCTCACAGCGAGAGGGAGTCAAATCTTCAATCTTCAACGCGACTGGCTCGCTTGCATCTGGCTCAATTGCAGCGCCCGAATGTAGGCGACGATGCGCCAGCGATCTTCCACCGAAACCTGCTGCGCATACGCAGGCATGGCGCCCCAACCATTGGTCATCGCGTCGAAGAAGTGGCCCACCGGCGCCTGCCGCAGACGGTCCTGGTGATAACTTGCCGGCGCCGGCTTATTGAAACCACGCCGGGCGATCGATGCCGTCGCCATACCCGGTCATGCCGTGACAAACCGAACAGTAAATGTCGTAGCGCTCCTGTCCCCGATCGAGATCTTCTTTGGTGATCTGCAATCGGAATCGTGTCGACGTCGTCCGGATAGAGAGGCTTGCCTGCGTTGTTGGCTGAGACGCCTGCCGGTCGGTGGACGTCTGCGGCGCAGCCGGTGACGGTCTGGGCCGTTGCCTTCTTTCCTAAATAGAACGCGCGGTCTTCGCGCAAGTACCCGCGCGCCACGGTGCCATCGACCAGCGGACGCGATCCGGTGCCGTCTTTGTAAAAGGAGTTCTCGCGATAAGCGATCGCCTTCGGCTGGTCCTGCATGTCGCGGCGGCAAGCGGTGAACAGTAGGCAGTAGGCAGCAAGCAGTAGGCAGAGGACAGACAAGGCGACGCGGCGACGCGCTAACGCGACGAGACGTACCGCCTTCTGCCGTTCTGCCTACTGCCTGTCTGTCTTTCTACAAGCTCAACATCGATAACTTCTCTCGCTTCCAAACTGCGTAAGAACCGCACCGCCTCATCGTGCTCAAACTTCGGATCTTTCGATTCGATCACCGAGAAAGAAACTGTCGCGCGTCGCCAGCGCAAAATTCGGCGCATTGAAAACCGGATGATAGGGCTGCGGCAGTTTGTTCAGCGCCAGCATGCCGAGCACCGCTGAGAAAGCCGCGACCAGCACCGTGCATTCGAAACGTGATCGGGATGAACGCGGGCCAGCTGTTGAACGGTTTGCCGCCGACGTTGATCGGATAATCGATCACTTCCATCCAGTACTGCATGAAGAAACCACCCAGGCCGCCGACGATGCCGCCGATCAAAACGATCATGGGCAGGGCGGTGCGGCTGGAATCCAATCGCTTCCGCTCAGTTCCTCGATCGGAAACGGCGAATAGCCGTTGATTTGCCGATAGCCCGCCTCGTAGGTCTCGCGCGCCGCCGCGACCAGCGCGCTCGGATTATCGAACTGGGCCATCACGCCGTATAGATGTGGGTGTGGCTTCGTCTCTTATCAGTCACATAGCGTACCTGATATGGGCCTATACGACCTATGTGACCTATCCTTCTTCAACTTCTGCCTCAGGCAGAATCGTGCGCATCTCGAAAATCGAAATCATCGGCAGGAAGCGGATAAACAGGAACAGCAGCGCAAAGAAAAATCCGATCGTGCCGATGAACATTGACCAGTCCCATTGCGACGGCTGATACATACCCCAGGATGAAGGCAGATAATCTCGATGCAGACTGGTCACCACGATCACGAATCGCTCGAGCCACATGCCGATGCTGACCACAATCGCAAATCAACCACAGCAGCAGCAGGTTGCGTGCGAATTTTCTTGAACCAGAGTAATTGCGGCGTGAATCCATTGCAGAAAATCAGCGCCCAGTAATAAGACCGCATAAGGACCGTGCATGCGGTTCCAAATCATGAACTGTTCGTATTGGTTGCCGCTGTACCAGCCAAAGAACGCCTCCATCAGATAGCCGTAGAACACGATCAAGCCGGTCGCCAGCATGATCTTCGCCATGTTGTGCATGTGGCGCATCGTGATGAAACTTTCCAGCCCGTAAAGCTTTCGCAGCGGAATCGTCAGCAGCAGGACCATCGCAAAGCCCGGCATAGATAGCTCCGGCGACGAAGTAAGGCGGAAAGATCGTCGCGTGCCAGCCCGGAATGATGCCGACCGCGAAGTCGAAACTGACGATCGTGTGCACCGACAGCACCAGCGGCGTCGCCAGCCCGGCCAATAACAGATAGGCCATTTCGTAGCGATGCCAGTGACGCGCAGAACCGCGCCAGCCCATGGCCAGCATTCCGTAGATCAGTCTGAAAGGTTTTGCTCTTGGCGCGATCCCGCAGCGTCGCAAAATCCGGAATCAATCCGACAAACCAGAAGACCGCCGACACCGTCGCGTAGGTCGAGACCGCGAACACGTCCCACATCAAGGGGCTGCGAAACTGTGGCCAAATTCCCATCGTGTTCGGGTAAGGGAACAGCCAGTACGCCAACCATGGACCGCCCGAGGTGCATGATTGGATACATGCCCGCCTGGGCGACGGCGAACAAGGTCATCGCTTCCGCAAAACGATTGATCGACGTGCGCCACTTCTGTCTTGAGCAAAAGCAGGATGGCCGAGATCAGAGTGCCCGCGTGGCCGATACCGATCCACCAGACGAAATTCAGAATGTCCATTCCCCAGGCGACGGGAACGTTCACTCCCCACATCACCGATGCCGACGAACAGGAGCTTCGTAATCGCCAGCATCATCAACTGGAACAGGGCAAACGAAACCGCAAAGCCGATAAACCAGCTGATCGGCGTCTTGCGCTTCAAAACGATCGCGCTGATCTTGTCGGTGACTGAGCCAAAGGTCAGCTCAGTGCCCACGACCGCATGCGTCGCGTGAACGGATGAATGTAGTTCGTCGTGTCGTGCTGTCGTCCATTGCTCAGTCGATCTGCGACTCGTCGCCATTAGACCTATGAGGACTCAAATTCGACTAGATCCAATGAGATCCTATGCCTTAATCTCCGGGTTCGGATTCCTCAGCGCCGACAAATACGTCGTCCGCGGGCGCACATTCAATTCGCCCAGCAATGAATAATCCCGCTCCAGTGCTTTCAACTTCGAAACTTTACTGTTCGGGTCGTTGATGTTGCCGAACACGATTGCTTCACTCGGACATACCGACTGACAGGCGGTCACGATTTCACCGTCGTGCACCTGCCGGCCTTCAATCTCAGACTTGAATCTTGGCTGACTGGATTCGCTGCACACAGTAGGTGCATTTCTCCATCACGCCGCGGCTGCGCACGGACACGTCCGGATTGCGCATCAACTGATAAGTCGGTGTGTCCCAGTCCTGATACAGGAAGAAGTTGAACCGGCGCACCTTGTATGGACAGTTGTTCGAGCAATACTTTGTGCCGACACAGCGGTTGTAGACCATGTCGTTCAGGCCTTCGGAGCTGTGCACCGTCGCGTGCACAGGACAGACCGGCTCGCACGGCGCGTTCTCGCAATGCATGCACGGAACCGGTTGGAAGAAAGGCCCTTCGGGTTTGTTTTCATCGCCCTTGAAGTAAGCATCGATGCGAATCCAGTGCATCTCGCGGCTGCGCGCCACCTGCTCTTTGCCGACGATCGGAATATTGTTCTCCGACTGGCAGGCGATCATGCAGGCGTTGCAGCCGACACAACTGTTCAAGTCAATCGACATGCCCCAGGCGTAGCCGTTGCCCTGGTTCTTGTAATCAAAATCCGGATAGAGCGACAGCTCACTTTAGTTCATGCTTTGGTTCTCGTGCCTCTTCCTTCAGGACCTCTCTGTCTTTCACGAATTCTGTCGATCAGAGTTTTCGCGGAGGATGTCTCGATCGGGACCGCCAAACGCAGGCTCCTGCAGCATGAAGTGCGCCTGCGTCGAAGCGATCAGGAACCGTTCGCCGGTCTTGCTGACGCGGGCGCCATTAGCCAGCCAGGGCTCGTACGAGTAACGAATGTCGTAGGCGTTGAACCCGCCGTGCGGCAAGGGACCATCCGGTTCGGTCACAGTCGTTTCCGCGACGCGTCCAGCGCGGGGCTTGCGCCCATAACCGAGATGAATAGTGATCACATCGTCCGGCTGTCCCGGCATTACCCAAACCGGAACTTGCTGCGTGATGGTCCGATCGCGCAGGCCCAACTTGATTGTGTCGACGTAAGCTTCGCGGCCGTGCTTGCCCTCTTCATAAGTTCTGGCGCGACACACCCAGCTTCTTTGCCGTGTTCGCGCTGACGAGCGCCACGTTGTCCCAGGTGATTTTCGTCAGAGGCTTAGGCAGTTCCTGCAACCAGCCGTTGTTGGCGAAGCGACCGTCGTGGATTGACGGATCGGGACGGAAGATGACTTCGTAAGGCATTGGCCTGAGCGGCGGGCGCGATCCGTGCGCGTGCGAATTCGCTACAATCTGTTTTGCGCCGAAACAGTTTTGGTCGGAAGCGCAGTGTTGGGTATGAATCCGTCATGGAGACACTTGCGCCACCAGGTTTCGAAATCTGTGGCGGCAGCAGGTGTCGGTTGCGATTGATTCGCCGGCGTCGCGCTTGGCGATGCGCTACCCGGTCGCTACCGCTCCCGGTACTGACTCCAGGCTGCTGAGCGCTCGCCGTACTGACCCTGTTTGCGGAGCGCTCGGCCTGCTCAGCCTGCCTGCTGTCCGCTCCAATAATTCCGCACAATCTCGTAAGGCTTGCTGATCGTAACTGTCCGAGAACAAGCGCCAGCACTTCGTACGCCGTCCGGCCTTCATAAAGTGGCGCGATCAAGGGCTGCACGATCGAAGCGGTGCCATCGTAGGCACGCGCATCGCCCCACGACTCGAGGTAATGCGCGGCGTTGATGTGCCAGTGGCAAATCTCAGAAGTTTCGTTGTTATAGAGATGGAGGTGCGCGCGCAGCTTAACTTTTTCGAGCCGATTGAAATCAAGTCTGAGATCGACCGGCGTGTTGTAAGCCGGATTACCGCCCAGGATGATCAGCGTTTCGACACGGCCTCCATCGATGTCGCCGACCAGTTCGCGCAGCGACTGAGTTTGATCGACTGAATTGGCTTCGATTGGATCAGAATAGAAGACTGTCTTGCCGACATTGCCCAAAAAACTATTTGCGGCGTGCGCCAGCGCGTGCACTGCCGGCGGTTGCTCATCTCCGGCGATGACGATCGAGGCGCCTTTGTGAAGTCTGTAGATCCTTTAAAACTGCCGGCAGCCAGCTGCCGATATCGCCGGCAGCGCGAACGATTGATGCGCCTGAGACGCCTTGAGCAACAGCTTCCATTTCAGCCGGCTTCACTGAGAATCGATGATCCGCATTCGCGCCCGTAATGGTGGGCGTACTTTCGACGACGTAGAGGCGGCTCATCTTCGTTCGGACTGCCATCGCTGGGCGCCGAGCCAGTGCTCCGCTACACTGCGCCGTTTCGCTGCATAGTCGCGCGCGTAGCGCAGCGTGCCCGGCATCGCTGACAGAAAATCCGATCCCAGCGAAAGAATTCGATCTGCTTTGCTGAAGTCGTAAGTCGTATTTACCGGCTGGCCGAACAGCCATGACGGCGCCGGCGCGCGCGTTGTCGCGATTGACGGGCTCGTACTGGTGCCACTTCGCTTCGGGAAAATCAGTGAGGATTTGCTTGAGCTGCGCGGCCAGCGACGGCGAGGTAATCGTTTCTGTCAGAAAGCGCAGGCCTCGCGCCTCTTTTGGCTTTCAATCCATCGCCTTCTGTTCAATCAGGCCGCGAATTTCGCCGACGAAGCGTGGTCCACGCGCGGGTCTCGCCGCGGTAGAGCGGCGTCTGCGAACGATCGGGATCATAAAGCGTCAGGACCGAAGCCTGCGAGAAGATGTCCGTCGCCGTTGAGCATCGGCATTGCTGGGGTGATCTGGATTTCCTTCAACTTTGGTGGGTCGTCCTTCGTTGCTGCGCACGAGCAGAGGCGTGGCGACTCCGCCCAATGAATAAGCGGTGGCGAAGAATAGAGTCCCTGGCCGGGCGTTTCTTCTTCAGGTTGTTTGACGTAAGGAATAACTTTTTCAGGCGGTTGAATCACACAGCCGCTCAAACCCGCGAGCGCCAGCGATGCGCCCATCAATTTCAGAAACGTTCGCCGTTCGACCGGATCATTCCATTCCTCGGCCTGCATGGGGAAATTCGCGGCGCACAAACTCTTCAAGGACCGGAGAGTCAGCCAGTTCTTCAAGGTTGCGCCAGTACTGTTTGGGCGTACGGGCTTCGTCCGGCCGCCGAGCACGCGGTCGCGCAGCAGCTTGAAGTTGATGTGACGATCGTTACTCATTCTTTATTTTATGTGGCACAGACTTCTAGTCTGTGGTTCCTTCAGCTCACAGACTAAAGTCTGTGCCACTACCGATGACAAGTCGAACAGCTTGTCAAAACATTCGCCCCCTGAATGCGATACTGCTTTACCAGTTCAGGGCCCTTCTCGTCGTTTGATCGGCCGGCGGCTCGCCATCCCATATTGAAAATCTCAGCTTTCGGACGCACGACGTTCTCGGGATGCGCGATGACATTCCAGACACCATTCCATCTGCAACGACTGAAGCCTGGGAAACGACCGGCATCTCGATCGATGCGGCCATGGCAAGTCGAACAACCGACACCTTTCGTTCACATGGATCGAGTGATTGAAATACGCAAAGTCCGGCAAGTCGTGAACCCGCACCCACTCCAGCGGCTTCCGGTCTTAAAGCTGGCGCGCACCGGTTCGAGATACGGACTGTCAGCCCAAATCTGTTTATGACAGCTCATACAGACCTCAGTCGAAGGCATACCCGCTGATGCCGAAGTCTCGACCGATGTATGGCAATAACGGCAATCAATGCCGTCGTCGCCGACGTGGTGTTTATGACTGAATTGAATGGGCTGCTGGCGCTCTGATGTGTTGGCCGGTGTTCCAGCCCGAGCGAGTGATCTCTGCGGTCGACCCAAAGCGCCGCCAGGAGAATAAAGGCAGCGCCGAAGATCGTCGTGCGCGCCAGGTAGTTCGTGCTATGACGGAAAATCTGTGGCATCGCCGCAGAGCAAATCTTGTACGTTTGGCAGACGTCTAGTCCACCGAGTATCAAACAGGCGGGGGCCTCGTCGTCTAACGCTACTACCGAAAACTAGACTTAGTTATTGCTGGTGCGATTACTTTAACGGGATGATGAGATTTTTTCAAACGATCCACGATTAAATGGTAGAGTGGCCGCCACAAAATGTTCATTGGACACTATGCGGTTGGTTTGGCGTCGAAGAAATTCGCGCCGGACGCTTCGTTGGGCGCGTTAATCGCCGCGCCTATTCTGCTCGATTTGATCTGGCCGGTATTTCTGCTTGCTCGGCTGGGAGCAAGTCGCAGATCGTGCCAAACGGCAATCCATTCCTGCGACTGCAATTTTATTTCTATCCAATTTCGCATGGGCTGGTCGCGGTGATCGGCTGGGCGACGCTTTATGCGGCAATTTATTTCGGCATGACCCGGTACGTTGAGGGCACGGTCGTGATCTGGATGGGAGTTGTCAGCCACTGGCTTCTGGATTATGTGGTGCACACCCCGGATTTGCCCCTGGCCGCCGGCAGCCGTTTATTGGGCCTTGGTCTGTGGAACCATCGTTGGCTGACAATTGCGATCGAAGTGACGCTCTTTGCCGTCGCGATTTGGACTTACCAGCGAGAGACGCGCCCGAAGGACAAAATTGGCCTGTATGCTTTTCTGGGGTTCGTGGCGGCTTTGCTGGTGGCTTATGCGGTCGCAGCGTTCGGTCCGGCGCCGGGAGTGTTAAGAAACTTGCCGGGTTTACGCTGCTGACCTGGCTCGCCATTCCCTGGGCCTGGTGGTTTGATAACGCACCGGGAACTGCGGTCTCTGAATCCCGAACGGACCTGAGCTGCGAAAGTGTGGCACAGACTTCAGTCTGTGAAATCGCCGGACATCACAGGCTGAAGTCTGTGCCACGCACCTTCACAGTCGCCGGCGACTGATTAAGCCGATCAGCGCCACAAACAACGCCGCTCCGATAATCGACCAAATAATTGGAAAGTGCATTCCGCCCGCCGGAATCGCCAAAAGCTCCGGGAGAGCCCAGGGCGCGCGCCAGCCACGTTCCCAAAAGGGCGCCGATGAATCCCAGGGCAATCGAAACCAGACATCCGCCGTGCGAATAACCGCCAATCGCCTGACCGAGTGCGCCGCAAATTCCGGCAATCAGCAACAATATTAAGAGTTGAGTGATAGTCATGAGCGTCTCCTTCTTTGCTCAACTTCGATTTACAACCAGGAGGCTGACGTACTGCATCTGAAAATGCCCGATGTGGCACGCGCATCCTGCGCGTGATTCACGGGCGGGGACGCCTGTGCCAGGCTTGAGCGCAACGGATCAAAACTCTTCCAAAGCTGCGAGCGCGTAACGTATAATCGGCTCAGGTGTTTGACCGGCAGAGATTCTCCACTCGACAGACGGTCAGCTAACTTTTGCCCATCAATTGACAATTCAAAACGCCGTCCCTCGACAACGCTTTTGCGCCGGCGCCACCAATTTTAGTTAGGAGTTTCAACAACCTTATGTCAAAAGTTCTCTCAATCTTACTCATTCTAATCGCCACCACGGCTATCGCCTTCGGTCAGGAACCGGCGCGTAATAGCGACGATCCGCCCAGCACAGGCATTGCGCCCAAAGTAGAAAACGGTATCGGCCGCGCTGATGTTCGCGTTCGTGACGAGCAGGGCAATCCTATCAAAGATGCCTACGTCAAACTAGAATCGACCCGGACCGATGGGTTCTTTTGTGAAAGTTGGAACAACACCGACGAGCACGGCCTCGCTGGTTTGCCGCCGATTCACATGGGCAGCTTGAAGTTGAAGATCAAAGCCAAGGGCTATCAAACGGTCGAGCTGGAAGTTCCCGCCGACCAGCTGGGTGAGCCGGTCCGGGTCACGCTGAAGAAGAAGTAGTCGCGATACCCATGTCAGAACCGCGAGCGACCGCGACGGATCAGAAGCTACACGAGATTTGATGCGATTCGGACATCGTGCCGTCAGGCCAGAAACGTTTATAGAATCCCGCCTCTATCAACAAAGAACTCCGGAGGAGCGCAATCCGACATGCGCTCCTCCGGAGCTGTTTTCATATCAGAACGCCGACGGTCTATAAGCATTTCGCTCCTGACGGAGCGAAGCAGAACCACACTCCCACCGGCAGCGCCGCCACGGTTCGGCGCGTAGTACAGAATCCGATTGCAATTGTCGCAGGTGATCACCTCGTCGCCGCGCCGCACTTGCGACATGATCTGTGGGCGCAAAGCCATGTAACAGGCGGTACACGCTCCGTTGCGCGCCTCCGCCACGGCGACGCCATCGCGAATACGCGAGCTGATCCGCTTGTAAAGCGCGCTCGTGGCTTTCGGTAATTCTCGCGTCAAACGCTCGCGGTCTTCGTGCGCCTGCTCGAGCAGCTTTTGTTGGGCCTTCGCCTGTTTGTCGAAAGCCTTAAAGCTCGCTTCCATTTCACCACGAAGCTTCTCAACTTCCGGCGCGCGCTCAGCCAGTTCCTTTTCCGCCTGTTCGAAATCTCCATCTGCTCCAAAACCTGGGTCTCGAAAGCCGAGATTTGTTTGCGCGCGGCGTCTGCTTCTCGAATTGCCGCCGTGTACTCCTCGGGCTTCTTGGCCGCCATCAGATTTCGATCGGCGCGTTCGGCGCGTTGTTTCTGTTCAAAGATTTCTGCTTCCAGCCGAGTACGTTCGTGACGGGCATTGTCCCGGCGCTCTTCCATGGCGCGAATTTCAAAGGCGCGCTGATCGAACTCTTTTTCGATCTCGGCGCGCCTCTCTGGGATGCTTTCTATTTCGGCCTGTAGTGCTTCTTATATTGGTATCTGCGTTCTGCAAAGCGATTAATTGCGACTAACTCCGCTTTCACTCTTCATTTACTCCTTGAAAGATTAGGCTCTGTTTAATGATGGCATTCATTGGGTACCAATAATCACACAGGCGATGGCAGGCACGCAAGCGGCGGTCGGTAAAGTGGCTTGATAGAGACTTGGCGGCATGCTATAGGAACGTGAATATGCGACTGATTATTCGTTTTCCTGTCCACGGGACTTTGACATTCCTCATGCTCGTTGGGCTGAGCCTGACCGCGGCGGCCCAGACTCCAACCCCTTCGCCGCCGTCTCCGGCCGCAACGCCTCCGGCCAGTGACATCTTTGTCATCGAGGTGAAAACCAAAGAAGGCGAGTTACAGTTCGGCGAGCCAAAGAAGATTAGCGATGTGGCCGGCTATAACAATCAACCTTCTTTCATGCCTGACGGCAAGGCGGTGCTCTACACCTCGTTCAGAAACAACCAAACGGACATCTATCGTTGCGATCTGAGCACCGGGCAAAACGACTCAGGTTACGAACACGCCTGAGAGCGAATATTCGCCGACGCTGATGCCCGACAGGAAAAATATTTCCGTGGTGCGGGTAGAGGCCGACAAAACGCAGCGGCTCTGGAAGTTTCCCTGGCCGGCGGGGACACCATTCGCTAGATGATTGAGAACATTAAGCCCGTCGGTTATCACCACTGGATAGACGATCACAGTGTCGCGCTGTTTGTTTTAGGCGGCACGGGCAAGGCCGAACTTCCTCGAAGTCTATGACCTGCGCACGGGCAAATCGGAATTCGTGGTAGAAAATCCCGGACGAGTTCTCAGGAAGGTGCCAAACCAAAATAGCTTTAGCTTTGTGCACAAAGTTTCGGACAAGAGTTGGGAGATCAAAGCGTTCGATTTGCGCAAGCGCACCAGCGCCTCGATGATTGCGACTCTGCCCGGCGTCGAAGATTATGCGCTGGCTGCCGAGCGGCAAAGCTGCATAATGGCGAAGGACTCGAAGTTGTTTGCGGTGGTTCCGTTGAGCGGAGCGCAGTGGGCAGAGGTCGCTGATTTTTCCAAGGCGGGCATCAAGCGCATTACTCGTATCGCGGTAAACTCAAGTGGCGGTCGCATTGCCGTGGTCGGGCGTGATGGATCAGAAATAGTTTGGAGTTCCGCCTTCAGACGGCATTACTGAGGCGTCTTCGGAAGGGACAGGATTAACAGGTTCACAAGATTAACTTTCTAAATTCCGTAATCAGTGCAAATCCTGTCTAATCCATCTACGTCAGATCGCCAAAGCGGTGCTGAATCAGGGTTGCCGCCACGATTGCCGCCAGTCTCAGCGCGCAGGATGCGCCCGCCCAGTGGTGACAATCTTCCAGCCGGCGACAGCTGCCTGATCGATTTCATCGTCCGCCCAACCGCCCTCCGGCCCGATAAGTGCGGTGGCATTCTGCCGCCGATCTTTACCGTCGCTCAGAACTTCCGGTAACGAAGCCCCCTGTCGCTCCGCAAACATTATTCGAACGTCAGAGTCCTTGACTGGAGCGCAAGCGTCCTCGCTGGCATCGTCTCCGTCGACCGACGCTGTCGGTTTCGCCGCCACGGACTAAATCCGAGAACCTCACCGGTCTTTCAATCTTCATCAGACGCGCCCGGCCGCATTGCTTCGTAAGCTTCGAGGGCAGTGCGTTCCTTCGATGCCGGATTCCACGGGAACCACTGTGGCGCATGTGCGACATCCTCATCATCAGCGTCGGGACGCCGGCGTCCGGACGAGGTTTGCGGCGAACGAGTGCTCGTCGGTCAGGCCGAGTAACGGGGTCTGTGTGACGGTCGGCGGTCGGCTGCCCGCCTTCGATCGAGTCCGGCGTGCTGGACGTCGACCCAGATGCCGAACAGGATTGCGACGACGACGAAAATTCGGATCGGCCACGGCGTCGGACGGCGCTAAGGCGGATGCGCGGGATCGGTGGCGCGGCGTTCATCTTTGGCTCCTCGCTGCCCCTTGCGAAAGCCTGCTCTCCTCGACGAGCGTCATTCATAGCTTGTGCCAGCACGCGTCGACCGAACCTAACGTGCTGTTTTGGCCGATATAAACTGCCGAAGGCGTGAATGGCGAAGTCAGGTGACGCCGGCTTGCCGCATATGGCGAGCTTCGCCAAGTGTTGTGGACGCGGCCTTGCACGCTGCGACGAGGCAGGATAGAAGGAGTCGCTCGGTGCGAAACGCCGAGCAATTTCTGAACGAAGCCGCACAGAAGGCTGCCAAGGGGGAACGGATGGACTTTCATTTCGCGACTGCATTCGAGTTGATTGCCGATACGGTGCCGGACGAACCCGCGCTGATCAGCGGCGGCGTCACGCGGACGTGGGCCGAATTCGATGAACGCGCCGCGCGCGTCGCAGGCGTGTTGAACGCGCACGGACTGGCGGCCAACTCGAAGGTCGGCATCTATCTGCACAACTCCAACGAATACGCCGAGGCTCATCACGGCGTCTTCAAGATGCCGCGGCTGCCCGATCAACACGAACTACCGCTACAAAGCGGACGAGCTTGATCTATCTGCTCGACAACGCCGATGCCGAGGCGGTCGTCTTTCAATCGACATACGCGATGCGCATTTGGGAAATTCGGGAGAAGCTGCCGAAGGTCAAACTGTGGCTGCAGGTGGACGACGGCACCGAGTCGTTGCTGCACGGTGCGCTCGATTACGAACGTACGCTGCGCGCAGCCGCACCGGCAGCCGCGCATTCCGCGGCCCGGTGACGACGTTTATATGTTGTACACCGGCGGCACGACAGGGAATGCCGAAGGGCGTGATGTACTACAACGGCGAATTTTGTCTGGGTCTTGCGCGCGGTGGCCTCGCGCTCGCCGGACTGCCCGCGCCAACGACGGTCGAGGAGCTGCCGGATCTCGTGCGGCGCGCCAAGAGATGAATGCGCTGCCGCGTTCGTCTCGCTGCGTGCCCGCAGATGCACGGCACCGGCATGTGGCTCGGCACGCTGTTGCCGATGTTGTGCGGCGGATCGGTCGTCACGATTTCGAAATTGGGCCTCGACCCTGATGCATTGTTCCGGGAAGTCGAGACGCATCGCGTCACCGATCTCACGATCGTCGGCGATGCGTTCGCAAAACCGATGCTGGGCGCGCTCGATACCGCACGCGATCGCGGCACGCCGTACGACCTGACGTCGCTCAAACGCATCATTTCGAGCGGCGTGATGTGGAGCGCGGAAGTCAAACAAGGGCTGCTCAAACACCACGACATGATGCTGATGGATACGATGGGATCCACCGAAGGTGGCATGGCGAGCGCCGTGTCGACGCGCGATACCGGCGCGCAGACGGCGAAGTTCCAGTTGAGCGAAGGCGTGCGCGTGTTCGCCGACGACGGCCGCATCGTCCAGCCCGGGTCGAGCGAAATCGGCAAGATTGGCCTCAGCGGCTCGGTGCCGATCGGCTACTACAAGGATCCGAAGAAGTCCGCCGAAACGTTCCGCGTGATCGACGGCGTGCGTTATAGCTTTCCCGGCGACTTCGCGCGCGTCGAAGCGCGATGGCAGCATCACGCTGCTCGGCCGCGGCAGCATGTGCATCAACACCGCCGGCGAGAAGGTTTATCCGGAAGAAGTCGAAGAAGTCGTCAAACGGCACGCCGCGATTTATGACTGCCTCGTCGTCGGTGTTCCCGACGATCGGTTCGGCGAACGCGTGGTGGCAGTCGCGTCGTTGCGGGAAGGTGCAACAGCCGATCCGACTGCATTGATCGAATACACCCGCGAACATCTGGCAGCGTACAAAACGCCGCGGCAGTTGATCGTCGTCGACGAAGTCCGCCGCGCGCCGAACGGCAAGGCCGATTACAAGTGGGCGAAGGCGACGGCGCTTGCGGAACAACGTTCGGCATGACGCAGGCGCTCAGGCCGCTCGATGGCGTCCGCATCCTCGACCTGACGAGCATGATCTCGGGACCGATCGCGACGATGATGCTCGGCGGACCAGGGTGCCGACGTCATCAAGGTCGAGCCGCCGGGCGGTGATCTCGTGCGCGCATCTCGGGCCGAACCGCAGCGGGCTTACTGCAACGTTCGTGTCGGCGAACCGCAGCAAGCGTTCGCTCGTGCTCGATCTGAAGACCGCGGCGGGTCTCGCCGGCGTTGAAGCGGCTGATCGCCAGCGGCCGACGTCTTCGTGCAGAACTTCAGGCCCGGCGCCGTCGAGCGGATGGGGCTCGGCGAAGACGTCGTCGCGGGACTGCAAGCCTGACATCGTGTACGTGTCGATCAGCGGCTTTGGCGAAACCGGTCCGTATGCGCACAAGCGTGTCTACGATCCGGTCATTCAGGCGTTGTCCGGGCTGGCCGCGATTCAGGCCGACCGCGACACCGGGCGCCCGCGCATGGTGCGCACGATCATTCCCGACAAGACGACGGCGCTGACCGCGGCGCAGGCGATCACCGCCGCTCTGTTCGCGCGTCGAGCGCCGCGGCATCGGCCAGCACGTAAAGCTCGCGATGCTCGACGCGATGGTTGCCTATCTATGGCCGGAGGGTATGACGGCGTATACGTTCATTGGCCGCGAAGTCAATCGTGCGCGTGCGCAGATCGCGCAGGACCTGATCTTCCGAAACGGCTGACGGCTATCATCACCGCGGGTGCGGTGTCGGATGACGAGTGGCGCGGCATGTGCAGCGCGCTCCGAGCGATCCCGAATGGCTCGAGGACGAACGCTTCAAGACCGCGGCCGGCCGCGTCGTTCACGCGGCCGAACGGTTGGCGCTGACCGGCGAGGTTCTGCGCGAGCGCAGCGAGCGCCGAATGGCTGGAGGTGCTGGACCGCGAGGGCGCGCCGTGCGCGCCGGTGCTGCACGCGCGAAGAGGTCATCGACCACGAACAGATCCGCGTCAACGCGTTGATCGAGGAGCATCGACCATCCGGTTGCGGGTCGCGATCCGGCAGCCGCGTCCTGCGCGCGCGCTTCAGATGCGACGCCGGCGAGTGATTCGGCGCCCCGCGCCCGCTGCTCGGCGAGCATAGCCGCGAGATTCTCCATGCAGAAGCCGGATTCACTTCTGGCGGCCGAGATCGACGCGCCCTGGCGCCGCGACGCTGAACGTCGCTGTCAATTTTCTGCCGCACGCGGCGACATCACATCCTTGCGGATCCCGTGCTGGCCGACAGGTGTGACCAGCGCACCGTGGCCGCTGAGGCGCGACACGATCTGGTGACGCGCGGGCGCACAGGTCCACGTAGCGATGAACAGTGTCTGTCCTCATAGAATGACGCCTTTGAAGGCGCCGGATGCACCTGACCCAAGGTATTCATCGAGCGGTGCAGCTGCATCCTGACAAACGCGCACTCGTGTGCGGCGATCGTGTGGTGGCGGGCGGCATTTGCCGATCGGGTCGCGCGTTTGGGCCGGCGCGTTTCGACGCGCGGTGGGCACCTGGCGATCGCGTCGCGATGCTCGCGAACAACAGCGACCGTTACGTCGAATTCTATTTGCAACTCTCTGGGCGGGCGGCGTGCTCGTGCTGATCAACACGCGCTGGTCGCCGAATGAGATGGTCGCGCATCGACGTGATTGCGAGCCGGTGCTGCCGCTCTGCGATGCGACGCATTTCTCGCACAGGCGCGGGACTCCGTCGCGCCGCTGCGAAAGCTTTTGCGTGAACTCTTGCTTGCAGATGCAACTGAACGGCCCGGACGTTGCGGATTGGGAGAGCCTGATCCGCGACAGCGAGCCTGTTGCCGATGCACGTCGCGGCGGTGCGGACTTGGCGTGTCTTTTTCACACCGGTGGCACCACCGGACGCGCAAAAGGCGTGATGTTGAGCCATGACAACTTCATGGCGAATTCGACGATGCACATCGCGAACCTCGGATTGCACGAGGCGGCGGTGCATCTGCACGTGTCACCGATGTTCCACGTCGCGGGCGGCGCGCGGCCCGTTCAGCGGTGACCGCGGCCGGCGCGACGCATGCGGTGCTCGAATCGCCTGACCCAGCGTTCCTTCCGCCATCGAGCGTCAGCGTCACGTGACGGTGGTCGTGCCGATTTGGTGCTGGAATCGACTCGTCGATCACCGAGTCTCGACGTTACGATCTGTCGAGCCTCCAACTACTCTCCTATGGCGCGCGTCGCCGATGCCGGAGGCGTTAAGCGAAGGCGCCATGCAAGGCCCGCCCGGCATCGCATTTCTGCAGTCGTACGGCATGACGGAGCCTGCCGGTCGCGACGATGCTGATGCCGCGTTACCACACCTTCGAAGGTCCGGATGCGGGCTACACGCGATCCGCCGGCTGGGCGTATACAACGCCGACATCGCGATCGTCGACGCGCAGGATCGGCTGTTGCCGACCGGCAGCATCGGCGAGATCTGCGTGCGCGGACCCATGGTGATGCAGGGTTACTGGCGCCAGCCGGAATTGACGGCGGAGGCGTTGCGCGGCGGCTGGATGCACACGGCGATGCGGGCTACATCGACGCGCGCGTGGGTTCGTATTCCCGGTGGACCGCGTCAAAGACATGATCGTCACCGGCGGCGAAAACGTGTACTCGGCGGAAGCGGAGAACGTCGTCTATCAGCATCCCGCGTAATGAATGCGCGGTAGTCGTCGGGCGTGCCGAGCGATGCATGGGCGAAGCGGTGCACGCAATCGTCGTCACGAAGCCGGGCATGCACGTCGAGCCGGCCGAGATCATTACATTCTGTCGGGCACAGATCGCGCACTACAAGGCGCCGAAGACGTGCGAAGTGCGCAGTGAGGAACTACCGAAAAGCGGCGCGTGGAAAAACTCAAGGCCGATCTGCGCAAACCGTTCTGACGAACACCACGCGGGGAATCAATTGATGCATCGAGCTGATGTTGTCGCTCACCGTAATTATTTGCATCGACCGCGATGGCGGACGATGCGCCGCCGAGGATCCGCAACATCGCGCCGACTTCGGGTATCTATGGGGAACCGGAGTGCGCAATTTATGCAGCAGGTGATTGCAAGGCCATGAGCTGACGTTCAACTCGCAGCTTGCCAACAATTTCACCCAGTGACGCCAGAGCGGCGGAACGCCCGCGTTCTTCGATGGTGAGACGACGTATCTGACCTACGGTTTTCGGCAGGCGATCGCGGAGCGGTTCGAATGGGGCGTCGAACTTCCATGGGTAGTGCAACACGGCGGCTACATGGACCACACGATCCAGGACTTGACAGCATCTTCGGCCTTCCGAACAACGGCCGCCGCCAAGCGAAGCTGAGCAAGATCGACTACTTCATCGCGGATCAGAAACAAGATCTACGTCGATTTCCAGATGAGAAAGACGGCTTCTGGGCGACGTGCGCGTCACCGGCGGTTATCAGCTCGTTCGCGACGCGACGCGGTCGTTGGCGGTCCGCGCCCTGGTCAAGCTGCCAACGGGCGACGTCGACAATCTGACCGGTTCCGGAGGCACCGACATCGCCACGTGGTTCGACCATACCGACCGCGAATCTATCGGCCACTCGGCTGTCGATGACGGCGGCGATCGGCCTGATGGTGATGGGCGACGGCGACCCGGTGCCGCACAAGCAGAATCGGGTCGCGGGGTGGGGGCACTTCGGGCTCAGTTATCCGTTGACCGACGCGTGGGCTGTCAAAGGACAGCCTGATTATCATTACGGCCAGCTGATCGATTCCTGTCGATCAGCTCTCGGTGGTGAAGCGTTACAGGGCACTGTCGGTCTCAGCTGGCAGGTGACTCCGCGGTTCTGGTCCGATTTCGCGATGGTCGAGGACCTGACCGCGGACAGCACGTCGGATGTGATGCTGCAACTGCTGATCGGCACCAAGTTCTGACAGTCAGGCCGGCGTCAGCAAATAGTGGCCGCGTGCGGGCGACCGGCGCCGAGCGTTCTTCCTGCCAGATTTCAGTTCTAACGTTCGCAACGCGCCGGCCATGGCGCGTCACGATCGCGCGGCCGTACGTCTCCGATCGATCGTGCCGAGCGCAAGTAGTCGATCGAAATGTCGATCGTCTTCGGCAACCGTTCACACGACGTATCGAACAACAGCTGCACGATCGACGTAATCTCGAGGAACGCGCCGATGACGCCGCCGTGCAGCGCGCGATGCGCGTATTGCCGATCAGGTGGTCGGCGAACGGCAGGATGGTCGTGAGTTCGTTGCCTTTCCGATCGATCTTGATGCCGAGAAATCGCGCGTAGGGCAAATGGTCGACGAGCGCCTGCATGTCCTGCGCGCGTCCCTGTTCGCGCAGTTCGGCGAGAATTTTCATTCGCGCGGCTTGTCTCGGTGTGCCGAGCATGAACGTCGCGACCGAACTCGCGATGGGATCGTTGCGGTCGGTGTGATACGCGATTGCGCGCACGAACGCGACGTTGCTCGTCATCCGATAGCACTGCGGCTTCCGCAATCAGATCTTCGCGCGGCTGCGCCGGGCGCATGTAGTCGATGCGCAGATCGAGCGTCGCCATCGATCGCTCTTCGCCCGGCACGCCGCCTTCGCTGCGCACCGCCATGCCCGACGCATTGTCGAGCAGCGCCGTGATCACGCCGCCGTGAATGACGCCGGTATCGGGATCGCCGACGAGATGTTCGGCGTACGGGACGCGCACGACGCAGACGCCTTCGGCCGCGCGACACGAGCGTCATGCCGATCGCGGCGGCGTGCGGGAATCTGGGCAAGGTGGTCGTCGAGTGTCGGGCATGCGCGTTAGTCTACGCTGGCTGCGCACGGTCGGGTACCATCGACATCCGATGATCGGTCGGGAGCTGTATCGATGGGAATGCAGCAGCACGCCGCTGCTGATGCATCGATTGCTCGATCGGGGCCACGCGTGGCGCCGCGCGAGAAATCGTCACGGTGACCGCAACCGGCACGCGCCGTCAGACGCTACGCTCAGTTGCGCGACCGTTCGCACCAGCTCGCACACGCGCTGCGTGATGCCGGCATCGTCGTCGGCGACCGAGTCGGCACGTTCATGTGGAACGGGTCGCGCCATCTCGAGTCGTACTACGCAACCGGCAGGCATGGGCGCGGTGCTGCACACGCTGAACGTGCGGCTGTCCGATAACGATCTCGAATACATCATCAACCACGCCAAAGTGCGGATGATCATCGTCGACTCCGACGTGTTGCCGCTGCTCGAAAAACTGCGCGGCAGGATTCCGAGCGTCGAGCGCGTGATCGTCGCCGATGGAAGAGGGCTTCGAGCAGTGGGATACCAGGTTGCCGAAGGCCGGTCAGTTACGAAGATTTCATCAAAGGCAAGCCGACGCGTTACGAATGGCCCGAGATCGACGAAGAACTCGCCGCTCGGCCTCTGCTACACGAGCGGCACGACCGGCAATCCGAAAGGGCGTCGAATACGAACACCGCTCGCAGTACCTGCACACGATGGCGCAGTGTATGACGCGATTCGATGGGACTTTCGGGCACCGACACGCTGTGCGGCATCGTGCCGATGTTCCATGCGCAGGGCTGGGGTCTGCCGTGGTCGGCCACGATGCTCGGCATGAAGCAGGTGATGCCGAGCCGTGCATGGATCCGGCAGGTTGGCCGTCGCTGATGGCGGCGGAGGGTGTGACGATTTCGGCCGGTGTGCCGACGATCTGGCAGGGAATCAAAGCCGCATACGAGGCAAATCCCGGCAAATACGATCTGTCGAAACTATCGCGCTTGACGTGCGGCGGTTCGTCGCCGCCCCCTTCGTTGATCCGTTGGTACTGGGACACGCTCGGCGTCGAGATGATTCAGGGCTGGGGTATGACGGAGACGAGCCCGCTCGCGACGCTGTCGCGGCGTGTGATGAAGCGCTCGCAGCTGAAGCTGACCGAAGACCAGCGCTTCGCCGAACGTCGCGAAAGCCGGGCAGCTGATGCCGGGTCTCGAGATCGAAATCTTCGACGATCAGTTCAAGCGCCTGCCGCACGACGGCGAGACCGTCGGCGAGAATTCTGATCCGCGGGCCGTGGATCTGTTCCGAGTACTACCACGACCCGCAGCCCGCGCAAATTTCACGACGGTTGGCTTGATCACCGGCGACGTCGGCAAGATCGACCCGAGGAATATCTGATCATCAGCGACCGCTCGAAGGATCTCGTGAAGAGCGGCGGCGAGATGGATTTCGTCGGTCGATCTGCGAGAATCACATCGTCGCGCTCGACGGTGTGGCGCAGGCGTGCGTCGTCGGCCGGCCGCATCCGAAGTGGGACGAAGCGGCCGATCGCGCCTGGTCGTCAAGAAAGCCGGATGCGAAGTGGACAGCGAAACAGCCGTCATCGCACACTGCGCGAACGCAGTTCGCGAAGTGGCAGCTGCTCGGACGACGCTGTGTTCGTCGAGACGATTCCGCTGACGAGCACCGGCAAGATGGACAAAAAGACCGTCCGCGCGCGCATCTCGATGCGCGCGGCTACGACGCCGTCTGACTTGCGCGGCGAAGGGTGCCATAGAACACGCGCGTTGCAATCGCCGGCACGAGGCGGCAGCAACTCGCGCTCTTACCTAACGGTGGCCGCAAGGCCTGAGACACCGATGCGGTGGACCCCGTGAACCTGATCCGGATAATGCCGGCGTAGGGATAGGTGCTAGGCAGCTCCTTCTCACCCCTGCTTCGTCGTCTCCGGATCGCTATCGTGGATCGCGAGCGTTCATGCGTGTGATGAGATATCTCGCTACATGCGTTGTCGATCTGCGCCGTCGTGGATCGGCAAACGTGACTGGGACGGGCGCCCGACGACATCGATCGAAGAGATCATCGTGACCGGCGAGTTCCGTTCTGATCCGCTCGACGCGCTGCCGAGCAGCGTCTCGGTGATGCGACCGCGGCACAGATCGCGAGCCTGGAAGCGCAGCACCTCGAGCAGGTGCTTGGCGATGATGCCGAACGTCAACGCCGCCAGCGGCGCGCGTCGCGCGCCCGCTACTTCCAGATCCGCGGCATCGGCGAAACGGGACAGTTCATCGCGCCGCTGAACTCGTCCGTTGGGACGATCATCGACCACGTCGATTTCAGCGGCAATCGGCAACCGTCAGCAAGCATCGCCGTACTGACGTGCGTCAGGTCGAGGTTTTCCGCGGCCCGCAAGGCACGCTGTACGGCGCCAATGCGCTGGCCGGCCTCGTCAACGTGACGACGAGCGATCCGACGACACGGTCCCCGAAGCCGGAGTTGACCGTCGAGGGTGGCGACTACGACACGCGCACGATCGGCGGCTATGTGTCCGGGCCGCTGTCGGATTCGGTCGAGGGCGACTCGCCGATGCAGCAGTACGACAGCGACGGTTACGTACGCAACCACTTCCTCAACCGCGACGACACCAACGACTACGACGAGCTGACGATGCGCGGCAAACTGCACTGGCAGGCGAACGACGAAACGTCGTTCGATTTCGCGGCGGGCTACATCGACATCGACAACGGTTACGACGCGTTCTCGTCGAACAATCCACGCAACACGATCTCGGACCAGCCCGGCAAGGATACGCAGAAGTCGCAGTTCGGCAGCGTGATCGCGACGTTCATGCAACCGAAGGACGTTCCTGATCGAGGCGATCGTCTCGCACGCCGATTCCGGACATCGAATACGGCTACGACGAAGACTGGACGTTCGTCGGTTTCGATCCGAACGGCTACAGCTCTACCGACCTGTACCGCGCGCGACTGGACGACGTCGTCAGCAGAGCTGCGCTTCATTTCGAACGACGATTAGCGACGACTTGTTCGCCGACTCCACCGACTGGGCCGTCGGCGTCTACACGCTGAAGCAGGACGAGCAGCTGCACCGGGTCGTACACGTTCATCACGCCGGGATTTCACCAGCGCGTTCCGAGATTCAGCGCGCGCGCGCTGTTCGGGCCAGACCGAGACGCATCTGTCCGACGCGACGAACCTGACGGTGGGCTTGCGTCTCGAGCGTCACGACGCGAACTACCACGACGTCGACGGCTCGAAATTCGAGCCGAACGACAACCTAGTGGGGCGGACGCGTCGCGCCGTCGCACCTGATCCGCAACGAATACGATCGGTGTATGCCAGCATGTTCGCGCGGCTACAAATCCGGCGGCTTCAACACCGACGGCACGCTCGACGCCGACCTGCGCCAGTTCGATCCGAAACGCTTGTGCAGCGCCGAAATCGGCGTGAAGGGCAACTGGCGCGACGACTCGCTGGTCAGGACGTCTCGCGCTGTTCTACATGTGGCGCGACGATATGCAGGTCGATACGTCGCAGATCCGCGATTGCGGCCGGACGGGTCGTCGGAGTTCATCGAATACCACCGGCAACGCGTCGAAAGGCGACAACTACGGGCTCGAGGCCGAGGCTGCTTTCAGGCCGACTCAGCGCATCGAACTGTTCGGCAGCCTCGGTGGCCTGCTATCGTCGGAGTACCGCGCAACTTCGTCAACGGGGCAGGACAGGAGCTCGATGGACGGCAACAGGCGCAAGCGCCGTCGTACCAGTTCTTCGCGACGCGCGCAGTACCGTTTGCCGAGCGGCTGGCTTGGCGAACGCAGCCGTCGAAGGAAAAAGACGCGTACTATTTCTCCGACAGCGATTCGTTCCAATCGAAGCCATACGAACTCGCGCATCTGAGTGTGGGGATCAAACGAGACAACTGGGGGTGACCGGCTGGATGCACAACATATTCGACAAGGAATATGCGGTGAAGGCTACTTCCCGGCAACGATCCGCGGACCGATTACATGCGGCCGGCTATACGCAGTTCGGCGAAGCCGCGCCGCGTCGGCGTCACGGTGGATTGGCAGCTTCTGATCGTGCCGGTCACCTACCGATACGACGCGGTTCACGAACCGCGCTGATGACGCGCTGCGAAGGCGCCGTGACGCAACTCGGAGGTGACTGGAGCACTTTCGCCAGCTCGGACGCGACGCGCGGTTGCGGCCGCATCCGCGACGTTCTGCTCGACCTGACCTTCCAGACGCGCCTGCCGACCGCCGATCAGATGAACGATATCGCCGCGGTCATGGAAGACCTGCACGAACTGATGCCGTTCGGCCGCTGCGCGCGGTGATCGCGCCCGGAAGACCTCGCCTACGGACTCGGCCGAATGTTCCAGGGCTTCGCATGGCCGATGTTCACCGGCATGCGGATCTTCGTGAACAACGCCGACGCGGTCACCTGGTTGGACGAGGAACTGAAGAGGCATTGCTGCTGTCGGTCGTGGCGGAGGGTCGGTACGCCGGACACGCTCAAGCCATCCCTGGGCGCTCCCTTTCGCCATCCATGGCGAAAGAGGGTCCGGCGCACCGACCCTCCGCCACTCATCCACATCAATGCACGTCTTCGTTCGTTAAGAAAGGTGACGTCCAACGTTTGCGCGATGAATCCGAACACGTGCTACGGGCAGAACGTTCTAGTCTGAGGTGGATACGCAAACATCAGGCGGAGGTGGAGGCTTGTTGCGGACCCTCTTTCGCCATGGATGGCGAAAGGGGAGCGCCCAGGGATGGCTTGAGCGTGTCCGGCGCAACAAGCCTCCACCTCCGCCGGATTCGAAGCGCAACAGCGGGTTCGAAGGCTCAACGCCCCTTGTATGCGCCGGCTTCCGCTTCTGCATGAAAGCGGCCGGACCTTCCTTCGCGGCGTCTTCGGTCTGAAAGACCGGGCCGGAGATTTCCGATTCGATCTTCAGTGCTTCGCGCTCCGGAACGCCGAGACACGGCGCGCGCCGACTGCAGGATGGCGCCTGCACCGGCGATCGGGCCGTTCGCGGCGATTTTCTCGGCGATCTCGAGCGCTCTTTGTCAGGCACCTGATCGGCCGGCACGACGTAGTTCAGGAAACCGATGTCCTTTGCTTCGTCGGCGCTGATCAGATCGCCGGTCAGCAGCAGTTCCATCGCCTTCGCGAACGGCAGCTGTGCGGGCAACCGCACCGTCGAGCCGCCGGCGGGGAAGATCGCCCATTTCACTTCCTGCACGCCGAACTCGCTTCCGGGCACGACACGCGGATGTCGGTGCCTTGCACCATCTCCATGCCGCCGGCGATCGCGTGGCCGTTGATCGCGGCGATGACCGGCTTCTCGTGTCGAAGTTGCGCAGCAACGCGCGCGACGTGATGTTCGGTTCCTTGATCACGCGATGATCGAACTCGCCCTCGCGGTTTGCGCGCGCCGGAGATCATCGGGATCAGCTGGCCGAGGTCGGCGCCGGCGCAGAACGCGCTGCCCTTGCCGGTGATGACGATGACTCGGACGTTGTCGTCCTTCGCTGCGCTCCACGCGTCGGCGAGGCGCACCGCCACTTCCGGGATTGATCGCGTTGCGCGCGTCGGGGCGATTCAGCGTGACGATCGCGACATGGCCTCACTTCGTAGTCAACCACGCCAATGTCTGGCTCCGTGGTGGTTTGAGCGGATGAATGGGGTTCGAGCGCGAGTTCGGCGATGTCGCGCGCTTCGACGATGGCTTCGATCTTGTCGAAGAGCAGGTAGGAAGACGAAGCAACACGCGGTGACGAACAGGCCTGAACCGAGAAAATACATGTGCCAGCCGACGGACTGGGCGATCACGCCGCCGACGCCGAGCGATGTCGGCGCCTGCGGCCGTCGCCGCGACGACGAACGAGACGTGTAGCGTCGGTGGCCGCTTGTGTCTTGACGACCACTTCAGCGTGACGCCGCCATCGCGATCGTCAGGAACGACGGCAGGATGATGGCGTTCAGCGTCACCAGGAAACACCGTCAGCAGGCTCGGCTTTCGATCGAGCCCATCCAGATGGATCGGAATCACTGTCGGGATCATCAGGAATGCCGATACGAGGATCGTCGTCTTGTAGCCGAAGCGGTTCAGGAACCACGCGGTCAGCGTCGCGCCGATCACGGTGCCGAGGCAGCGTCTGCCGGCGCGAGTATCAGCGGACCGATCTGCTTCACGGTGAAGCCGACGTCGACGAGATACGCGATGTACAAGCTGGAGATCAGCCCGCCGCCGAACGAGACCAGCATCACCAGCGGCAGGATGATGCGCGTGTCGGGCCGGCGGAAACAGTTTGATCAGGCTGGGACTGCTCGCCGCGGTCGCGGCGGCGTTGTGCTTGCGGCGGCGGCGGTGGTTCGCGACGGATGATGCCGGGCAGCGAGAACAGGATCAGCAGGTCGCCGCGGTGACGTACGGCGGCGGCCATCCGTACGTGCCGCTACACCCACGCGACGCCGGCCCACGACGAGAATTGCGCGACATTGCGCCCGATGTCCACACCGCGGCACCGACGCCGTCGCTCTTCGCCGCGCAGGTTTTCCACCATGTAGCCGTCGATCGCGATGTCCTGCGTCGTCATGAACGTGCGTCTTCACGATCAGGATGCTGATGATGACCATAGCGTCGCGATCTCGGCTCGGAACAGCGCGAGCGACAGGCATGCGGCGGCGCCGAACAGCGTGCATGGATGAACCAGGTTTTTCCGCAGGCCGATGCGACTGGAGCCGACGCCGTCGACGAACTCGTCCCACAGCACGCCGCAGCCAGCGTCGGGATGCTCGGCAGCATGAAGATCGCAGAACATGTCGAGCGGCAGACCTTTCTCGCGATAGATCGCCGTCAGCATCAGGCCGAGAAAAGCGGCCGGAAATGTCTCGGCCCATGTGCAGGCCGAGCACCGCGGTGAATTTGCCGAGCGTGGCGCGGTCGCGAAAGATGTCGCGCACGGTGAACGTTCCGGCGGGCGCTTTGCGCGGTCGCGGCAGGTCGATCGGAATCGGATCGGCGGTGACTTCGGTCACTCGTTGTGTCCCTCCCCTTGGGGCAATCGACTCTACCGGTCCCGGCGCGGCGAGACCAGCCGTGGTTCAGGCGCGATCGATCAGGTCCGCGTGCAATCGCCGTTCGCTGTCGAAGCGGCGCAGCGCGCCGGTGCGCGGGTCGACGAACTCGAGGGTTCGCGCCAGCAACTGCAGCGGTCGTGCGTAGTCGTCAGGGGCCGCGGTTGCAGTTCCGGGTACAGGCGATCGCCGAGAATGCCCGCGCCGAGTGCCGGCGAGGTGCACGCGCAACTGATGCGTGCGCGTCCGGTGCGCGGCCGCAAGCCGTAGCGCCAGCGCGTCGCATGTCGGTCGAGCACGTCGATGGTCGTTTCGCTGTTCGCGGCGCCCGCGATTTCCCGCATGCGGAAGAACTCCGCCGCCGCGGCGATCCGGCTCTGGTGCGCCAGCGGAAACGTCAGGCCGGGCAGGCCGGTGCGAGCGCTTCGTAGCATTTGACGAATGCGCTGTTCGCGGAACAGCGCCTGATACGCGCGCGCGTCGCCGGATTCGCGCGACAGCATCACCAACCCTGCCGTCGCGCGGTCGATGCGATGCAGCGGAACGAGGTGCGGATTGTCGAGCCGTTCGATCAGGCGCGTCAGCAACGTCTCGCGCACGTAGGATGCCGGCCGGCATCACCGGCAGAAAGTGCGGCTTGTCGGCGATCACCAGGTGATCGTCGCGGTACAGCACCGTCGCCTCGAACGGGATCGGCGCTTCGGCCGCTACTTCGGCGGAAGTAATGCACGCGCAGGCCGCTGCCGATACGCGCGTTCCGGTTCGATCGACCGGCCGTCGGCGTCCGAGCACAACGCCGCGGATCATCCGGTTCGAGCCATTGCTCGCGCGCGATGCGCGGGAAGCGCGCGCACAGCGCACTCGAGCACCGTCGCCCAGTCGCCGCGCGGCAGATGCACGGTGCTGGCCGGCACGCCGCGGTTGGACAGAGGTGGACGTATCGAGGTCATCGGAACATGGGAACGAAATTTGGTTTGTGTTTCAATGCGCGCCTTCCCCACGGTCGCCGCGCCATGCCCCAAATCCTCGTTGATAACCTGGAGAAGCGTTTTCGCGTGGCGGTGCGGGACCCCGGCATGTGGGGCGCCGTGCGCGGACTGGTGCGACGGCGTTACCGCGAAGTGGTCGCGCTGCACGGTGTGTCGTTCGGCATCGAGCGCGGCGAGATCGTCGGCTACATCGGTCCCAACGGCGCCGGGCAAGTCGACCACGATCAAGATCCTGTCGGGCATCCTCACTCCCTTCGGGCGGTCGTTGTACCGTCAACGGTCTGGTGCCGTGGCGCGATCGCGTCGCGCCACGTCGCGCGCATCGGCGTGGTGTTCGGCCAGCGTACGCAGTTGTGGTGGGATCTTCCGGTGGCCGAGTCGTTCGATCTGCTGCGCGACATCTATCGCGTCGACGCTGCGCGCTTCGCCCGCGCCAGAGAAGAGCTCGTTGCGCTGTTGAACCTCGAACCGTTGCTCGACGTGCCGGTGCGTCAGCTGAGCCTTGGCCAACGGATGCGCTGCGATCTCGCCGCCTCGTTGCTGCACGAACCCGACATCGTTTTTCTCGACGAACCGACGATCGGACTCGACGCGGTGTCGAAACTCGCGATCCGCGACTTCGTGCGGCGCCTGAACGACGAGCGCGGCGTAACGGTGCTGCTGACGACCCACGACATGGACGACATCGAAGCGTTGTCGAAGCGGCTGATCGTCATCAACAACGGCACGTTGCTGTCGGATGGAACGGTCGCGGCGCTGCGCGCGCAGTACGGCGCCGAACGGCGCGTCACCGTCGAGTTCGAACGGACGCCGGAGCTGCTGACGGCTTTCGCCGACGCGCTCGTCGAGCAGCAGGGTCACCGCGCGACGTTCACGCGTCGCGAAGGCGCGCGCGCGGCGGCTTTCGTCGCCGAGTTGACCGCGCGGCATTCCGGTACACGATCTCGTGATCGAGAACCTGCCGATCGAGGAAATCATCACGCGCGTATACGAGAGCGGTCGTGGCTGAAGCGCTGCGTCCGTACGTGTCGCGGTGCTGGGCGCGCGCTTCCGCATGCTGCTGCAGTATCGCGCGGCGGCGTTCGCCGGATTCAGCACCCAGCTGTTCTGGGGGCGATCAAGCTGATGATCCTCGGCGCGTTCTTTTTGCCGCGAATCAACATGCGTCGCCGATGAGCCTGCCGCAGATCGTCGCGTACGTCTGGCTCGGTCAGGCGTTGCTGGGTCTGCTGCCGTGGAACGTCGACGCGGAACTGCAGGAAAAGATGATGAGCGGCGCAGTGGCGTACGAACTGCTGCGGCCGGTGGATCTCTACGCGTTCTGGTACGCGCGCACCGTCGCACTGCGTACTGCCACGACGTTCCTGCGGATGATTCCGATGATCGTCTTCGCTGGGTTTCGTGCCGCCGCTGATCGGCCTCGGCACGTGGGCGTTGCCGCCGCCGGCGAGTGTGGCCGGCGCGGCGTATGCTTCGTGGTTTCGATCACCGCGACGGTGGCGCTCGCATCCGCCGTGACGATGCTGATGCACGTCGCGCTGATCTGGACGTTGTCGGGGCGCGGCTTCAACACGCTGATGACCGGCATCGTGATCGTATTGTCCGGACTCATCGTGCCGCTGCCGCTGTTTCCGGACTGGCTGCAGCCGTTTCTGTACTGGCAGCCGTTCTCGCGGGCTCGCCGACGTGCCGTACCGCATCTACGGCGGCAACATCGAACCCGGCGCGGCCGTGCTCGAGATCGCGCAACAGTGCGCGTGGACGGTGTTGATCGTCGGCCGGTCGGCTACAGCGTTGATGGCGCACGCGAAGATCGCGCGTCGTCGTGCAGGGCGGATGAAATGATCGACGCGCTGCGCCTTTATGGACGGATGATCGGCGTGTCGATCCGGCGCAGATGCGAACACCGCGTGTCGTTTCTGCTGATGTCGCTCGGCCACTTCGTGACGACCGGCGTCGAGATGTTCTGGCATCTGGGCGTTGTTCGACCGGTTCGGCAACCTGTTGCCGTGGACGCTGCCGCAGGTCGCGTTCTTCTACGGCGTCGTCAACATCAGTTTCGCGTTCACCGATGCGTTGGCGCGCGGCTTCGATCTGTTCGGCGCGCAGTTCATCAAAACCGGCAATTTCGATCGCGCTGCTGCGGCCGCGCAGCACCGTGCTGCAACTCGCCGGTCACGAGTTCACGCTGTTTCGCGTCGGCCGTCTGTTGCAGGGCGTGATCGTCATGGTGTGGGCGTGTCAGCACCTGACGATCGAGTGGGACGTGGGGCGCGTCGCGCTGCTGCGCGCTTCGCGATGCTCGCGACGTTTCTGCCTTCTACAGCAATACGTAACTGAACGATAAT
>ERZ1370068.3755-contig-2856_pt1 | contig 44158 bp, 47 predicted proteins | sample MGYA00561227_ERZ1370068 | MGnify/ENA primary metagenome ERZ1370068 (study PRJEB38410, sample SAMEA6850437) | metagenome | study: Metagenomic assessment of the ecological functions of the soil: analysis of the soil microbiota associated with the...
GATGGCCGCGCTTCGTTCAGTTACGTATTTAACTCGCGTCTGCACACAGGCTCGAAGGAACACCAGGGCCAGGCTGATCTACGGCGCCGGCATCGACGACCTCGAACGAGCAGAAGCAGGTGCTCGACATCATCGGGCAGCTCTACGGATGCTTCACGCAGTCGGACGCGATGCTCTGCGAGATCCAACCCGCTCGATCGTCACGCCCGACGGCGACGGTGAAGGCGCTCGACTCCGAAGTTCACGGTCGACGACAGCGCGCTCTTCCGCCATCCGGACATCGCCGAGATGCGCGACATCGAGCGCCGCCGACCCGCTCGAGGCGTTCGCGCGCGAGAAGGGCGTCGACCTACGTGAAAGCTCGACGGCTCACGTGGGCATCCTCGGCAACGGCGCCGGGCTCGTCGATGTCGACGCGTCGACGTCGTCGTCGTCGCCGGCGGCCGGCCGGCGAACTTCTGCGACCTCGGCGGCGGCGGCGACGCGCCCAGGGCGTCGTCGACGCGCTCGAGGTGATCACTGCGCGACCCGCAGGTCACGCTCGATCCTCTTCAACATCTTCGGCGGGATCACGCGCTGCGACGAGGTCGCGCGCGGGATCCTCGCAGGCGCTCGAGCAGATGCGATCGACGCTGCCGATCGTCGTCCGCCTCGACGGCACGAACGCCGAGGAGGGGCGCAGATCCTCGCCGACGCGGCGCCGCCGAACCTCCACGTCGAGCCGACGATGCTCGACGCGGCGCAGACGGCCAGTGGAGCTCGCGGCGTGACGCGACGGCTGGAGCAGACCGCGCGAGGCGTACCGCGACGTCGACGACGCACCGCGCCGGCGCCGACCTCGACGCTGCTCGTCGAGCTGTGCGAGCCGGGCACGGGCGTCAAGGCGCTCGACGTCGCGACCGGCGGCGGCCACGTCGCGCGCCGGCTGCGCGAGGCCGGGCTCGAGGTCGTGACCGTCGATCCCGCGCCCGGGATGGAGCCGGACGTCGTCTGCGCGCGCCGAGCATCTCCCGTTCGCCGACGGCTCGTTCGACGTCGTCGTGCACGCGGATCGCGCCGCATCACTTCGCCGACATCGCAGGCGGCGATCGCGCGAGATGGCGCGCGTCGTCGAACCGTCGTGCTCGTCGTCGAGGACACGCTCTACCGCGACGACGACGTCGAGGAGGCCGAGAAGCTCCGCGATCCGACGCATGTCGCAACCTACCGAGCGAGGAGTGGCGCGAGCTGTTCAGGCGGGCCGGGCCTCGAGGTCGAGCGGCGTCGAGCACTTCTCGACAGACGCATCGACCTCGAGACGTGGCTCGCGCGCACCGGCTGCGAGGGCGACGACGCCGAGCGCGTCGAGAGCTGCTCGCCGACCGTCGTCGCGACGACGGGTCGGCCTGGCGATCGACGCAGATCGTCATCAAGGGCGGAAGCGCGACATGAGCTGATGGCGATCGTCGTCGACAGCGACACGAGGCTCGTCGTCCAGGGCCTGACCGGCCGCGAGGGCCGCTTCCACGGGCTGCGCAACCGCGACTACGGCACGAACGTCGTCGCCGGCGTGACGCCGGGCAAGGGCGGCCAGGACGTCGAGGGCATCCCGTCTTCGACACGGTCGCCGAGGCCGTCGCGCGAGGCGGCGCGAACACGGCGATGATCTTCGTGCCGGCGCGGTTCGCGGCCGACGCGATCTACGAGGCGGTCGACGCCGGCATCGACACGGTGATCTGCATCACCGAGGGCATCCCGGCGCACGACATGCTGCGCGTCTACACCTACATCCGCCCGCGCGGGGTGACGCTGATCGGGCCCGAACTGCCCGGGCGTGCTCTCGCCGGGCAAGGCGAACGTCGGGATCATCCCGGCCGAGGTCTTCAGCGCGGGCAACGATCGGGCTCGTCTCGCGCTCGGGCACGCTGACCTACCAGATCGGCAACGAGCTGACGCAGCGCGGGCTCGGCAACTCGACGATCGTCGGCATCGGCGGCGACCCGATCGTCGGCTCGTCGCTTCATCGACATCCTCGAGAAGTTCGAGGCCGATCCGGAGACCGAGTACGTCGTGCTCGTCGGCGAGATCGGCGGGCGACGAGGAGGAGAAGGCGCGCGGCGTTCATCGCAGAGCGGATGACGAAGCCGGTCTTCGCCTATCAGCGCAGGCTTCTCACGGCGCCGCCGGGCAAGACATTGGGCCACGCCGAGGCGCGATCATCTCCGGCACGTCCGGGACGACGCCGCCGCCAAGAGGATGCGCTTCGAGGCGGTCGGCGTCGTGGTCGGGACGACGCCGACCGAGTCGCCCAGCTCGTCGCCGAAGCGGATCAGGTGTCAGGCGTGATCTCGTTCGCGCGCGGGAGTTCCGGCGCCCGAGTGCCTGCCGGTCGAAGAGCTGGCGGAGTGCGCTCGGGCAGTGCTCTCCGACGGACGAGGCGATCCTCTCGTACGGCTCGCCGAGCGGTTACGAGCCTCTGCGCACGCTGGATCGCCGAGCGCCACAGCGTCGAGCGCGACCGCGTCTTCGCTGACGAACGGCGGCCTGCAGGGCTTCGTCTTCTTCGCCCAGCGCTTCGCGCGGGCACGGCGGCGCGCGTGCTCGTCGAGCAGCCGACCTACGACCGCCCGCTGAAGATCCTCCGCGAGCTCGGCGCCGAGACCGTGCCGCTCGCCATGGACGAGGAGGGACTCGCTCCCGGATGCGCTTCGAGGCGCGCGCTCGCGGCGAGGACCGAAGCCCGCGTTCCTGTACGATCCCGACCTTCCAGAACTCGAGCGGCCGCACGCTCTCGACCGACAGGCGTGCGCCGGATCGTCGAGCATCGTCCGCGCTCACGACCTGCTACGTGCTCGAGGACGACCCTACGGGCTCGGTGCGCTTCGAGGGCGAGGCCGCAACCGTCGCTCCTCGAGCTCGAGGCGGAGGGAGCGGGTCGTCTACACCTCGTCGTTCTCGAAGACGGTGGCGCCTGGCTCCGGGTCGGCTACTTCGTTCTCCGCCCGATTTGCGCGCCGAGCTCGAGGCTACATCTGTATCCACCTACATCACTCCCGGCCTGTTGGGACAGGCCACGGTCTAGGGTTCATACGGCGCGGCAATTTCGACTCGAACCTGGCACGGGTGCGTGACCTCCTTCGCGCCCGCGCGACGCGATGCTCCGACAGCGCTCGACGCGGAGCTCCGGGAGACGCAGGCGCGACGTGGTCGCGCCCGCAGGGCGGCTACTTCGTCTGGCTCGACATTCCGGGCGCAGACGCGGCGAGCTCCTCGGCCGATCGACCGGAGGCCGGCGCGTGCACGTTCGTTCACGGGACGGACTTCGGCGGCGCGTCCTCGACCGCGCGCCTGGCGTACAGCTTCGTCTCGCCGGACGAGATCCGCGACGGCATTCCCCGCCTAACCGCGCTGCTTCCGTCCGCGGCGACGCTCTAGCTGCGACAGCAGCGGCTCCGCCGATCAGAGCCGATCGCCAGGGCTGAGCAGGATCAGCCAGATGACCGACGTCTTCGCCGAGATGAGACGAAGTGCACCGTCACGCTCTGTTGTTATTCGGGCGATGAACGCGACGACGTAGCCAGCCAATCAGCAGAGCCAGCCCGCCGACGATGAGCCAGAGCCGCGGCTGGAAGGTCTCGCGTGTCTCGGGTCCAGACCACTTTCTCCGGGCAGCTTCACGCCGCGAGTCTAGGCCGCGGCGTGCTGCGCTGAGTGAAGCGAGTGACGGGTCGGGCGATGAGCGGCGCCTGCTGCGACGGCGCGAGCGCGCCGCGCGCGTAGGGCGCGGAGATGATCGGGCACAGGCTCGTCCGTCGGAAGCGCGCAGAGCCCCGCTCGGCAGTAGCAATCTGCGCACGTCGATTTCGCCAGCTTGGCCACGGTTCCCCTTCGGCTATCTCGATCGGGCCCCCAGACCATCGTCTACGGTGCGTGGATATTAGGGCCCGTGCCTGCCGGATGCAAACCTCGCGCGATGAAAACGCAGCGCAATTTCCTCGACATTCGAAAGCGGCCGAAATCCGCTGCTAAGCAGCGGATTTTGTCGAGCGTTGCCAGCCTGCGCAACGCCTGTCGACAACTTGTGCTGGGGATGATCCGGACACCGTGCGCGAAGCTGCTGCGCCTCGGCCGCGTTTTCCCCAGCCGGGACGAGGAAGATAGCGGATGCCCGGAGCGTCGAACGCCGATCGTCTTCTGTTCGAGGCCGCCTGACCGGCGGTGACGGTGCCGTCGAGCTCGATCTGCACCGGTGGCGGCGATGCGCCGGCCGTGGTCGACGTCCTTGCCGAGCTTCTCGAGGCACGTCGAGCGCGAACGCGAGGCCCGGCCGAGGGGCCGCCGATCGCCGCGCGTCGATCTTCACCTTGAGCGGGAGGTCGATCGACGCGGCCTGGTCGACGAAGATGCCGATGATCGATCGCTTCGGGCCGGTGCGGATCGGCAATCGTGCGGACACGACCACTGCTGCGAGGCGCGAGCCGCGGCGGACGTTGAGCCGGACCGTCGTGCCGGGCTGCTGCGCCGCCGACGATTCGGCGGAGATCCGCACGGCAGGCGGACGCGCGCGGCCGACTCCGCGCGCGACGATGACGTCGGTCGGGCAGGAGCTTCCCGCGCGCGGGTGCGTCGAGTCGCCACCTGCTCGACGAGCGCGCCGGTCGGCTGTGCCCGGACGCGGTAGCCGGCGGCTCGGAGCGCAACGGCGGCGGCGATCTGCTGCGACCGTGTCATCTCGCGCTGGTCGGCGGCGACGCGCTGCGCTGTCGCTCAGCGCCCGGTGCGAGCAACGCCGACTTCGGGACGAGCTCCGCGCCCTCGTGGATCCTCGGCCAGAGCCGCTCGATCAGCGACGCCTTCCGGACGAAGATGTCCACGAAGTAGATGCCGCCTGCCGCGCTGCTCGTGTCCGCCTGGACGCGGACGAGCGGATCGACCAGGATGCGCGCGGTCGGGGAGGAAGATGTAGTGGTGTTCGACGGGATCGAGCCAGAGGCGCAGAAAGGCGACCACGAGCAAGCCGAGCCCGCTGCGGCGCCAGCCAGAGCGGCGAGAAGGACGCGGCGCATCGTCAGAGCAAGCCCGCGGTAGCAGGCCGCCGTCGACCGGGATGTGCGTGCCGCTGACGTAGGACGCGCGGCTCCGAGCAGAGGAACGCGACGAGGTCGCCGAGCTCGCGCGGCTCGCCGCAGCCGGCGCGCGGGGATCTTCGCGATCTCGCTCCGCCAGGCGCGGTCACCGTCGGGCCCGTAGAGCTCGCGCATGCGCGCGGTGGCGATCCGTCCCGGTGCGACGGAGTTGACGGTAATCCCTTTCGGCCCCAGCGTCGTTCGCGAGCGACTTCATGTAACCGACGACACCAGGACGCACGGCGTTCGTCAGCGCGAAGGTTCGGTACCGGCTCACGTACGGCGAGCGAGCTGACGAGGACGATCCGCCCCTGGTCGCTCTCGAGCAGGTGGGGCAGCGCGAGCGTCACGAGCCGCACGACGCGGCAGCAGCAGGAGGTCGACCGCGTCCTGCACTCGCTCGGCGTCGATCTCGTCGGCCTGCGCCGCCGCAGGCGGGCCGCCGCTGTTCGGCACGAGGATGTCGATGCCGCCGTAGGTCTCGACGGCAGCGCGCGACGGCGCGCGCTCGAGATCGGCAGGCTCCCGAACGTCGCCGACGACGAGCGAGACTCGCCGATGCGTTGCGCCTCTCGCTCGAGGCACGTCGCGCTCGGCGCGCGAACATCACGACGCTGCGCGCCCTCCTCCGCGAGCGCCTCCGGCGGACGGCGAGCCCGAGCGCCGAGAGACGCCGCAGACGATCGCGCGTCCGGCCGTCGAGGCCGAGGTCCATGCGCTACGACGGCGTCAGGACGCCGACGCACCTCGCGGACCGCGTCGGCCGACTCCCGGAGCCACTCGCGCTCCTGCTCGCTGAGGTCGAGCTCGACGATCTCCTCGATGCCCGCCGGCGCCGAGCTTGACCGGCACGCCCATGTAGAGACCGTCGATGCCGTACTCGCCTTCGAGCAGCGCCGTGCACGGGAAGCACGCGCTTCTCGTCGAGGACGATCGCGTCGACCATCTGCGCCGCGGCTGCGCCCGGCGCGTACCAGGCCGACGTGCCGAGCAGGTTCACGATCTCGCCGCCGCCCTTGCGCGTGCGCTCGACCATCGCCTCGATCCGCTCCGCGGGACGAGCTTGCGTCAGCGGGACGCCGCCGACCGTCGTCGCGCGAGACGACGGGCACCATCTGGTCGCCGTGGCCGCCGAGCACCATCGCCGTGCACGTCCTTCACCGACGAGCCGGTCTCCCAGGCGATGAACGTGCTGAAGCGCGCGGTGTCGAGGATGCCGGCCATGCCGAACACGCGCCTTCGGCGAAGCCCGAGACGTTCTTCGCGACGTGGCACATCGCGTCGAGCGGGTTCGAGACGACGATGATCGACCGCGTCGGGGCTGTGCGCGACGACCTGCTCGGTGACCGAGCCGACGATCTTCTCGTTCGTCGTCGACGAGGTCGTCGCGGCTCATGCCCGGGCGAGCGCGGCAGGCCCGGCGGTGATCGACGACGACGTCCGAGCCGGCCGTCTCCTCGTAGCCGTTCGAGCCGATGACGCTCGGCTCGTAGCCGAGCACCGCGCCCATCTGGTTGATGTCGAGCGCCTTGCCCTGCGGGAGGTTCTCCTTGATGTCGACGAGGACGACGTCCGCGTAGTCGCGCGTCGCGAGCACCTGCGCGCACGTCGCGCCGACGTTGCCCGCGCCGACCACCGTGACCTTCGTTCTCTCCGGCACCGGCGAGATCGTAGCGACGGCGTAACGTACGCGACGGGGTGCCTGCGAAGAAATCGGTCCAACTGTCCGGCGTCGTCGTCGCCCAGACGTCCATCTGCTCGATCGACGCCGAGCGCGGGATCCTCATGTACCGCGGCTACGACATCGCGGATCTCGCCGAGCACGCGACGCTACGAGGAGGTCGCCTACCTGCTGCTCGAGGGCGAGCTGCCGACCGGCGAGCGAGCTTGCGGCGTTCCGCGAGGAGCTGTGCGGCAGCGCGACGCTCCCGCGCGCCGACGGCGGCGCTCATCGACGGCAACGCGCAGGACGCCGCGCCGATGGAGATGCTGCGCACCGCGGTCTCGTCGCTGTCGTTCTCCGATCCGGCCGAGGCGGCGATCGACCGGCGCGAACGAACGGCGCAAGGCCGCGCAGCTGATCGCGCAGCTGCCGACGATCGTCGCCCGCTACCACCGCGCCGCGCAGCGGGCTGCGACCCGATCGCGCCCGACCCGTCGCTCTCGTACGCCGAGAACTTCCTGACGATGCTGCGCGGCGAGTCGCCGACGGAGCAGGAGGCGCGCGCGTTCGACGTCGCGATGATCCTGCACGCCGAGCACGAGATGAACGCATCGACGTTCGCCGCGCGCGTCGTCGCCGGCACGCTCGCCGATCTGCACTCCGCGGTCGTCGCCGCGATCTGCGCGCTCAAGGGGCCGATCCACGGCGGCGCGAACGAGAAGGCGATGGCGCTTCGTCGAGCGAGATCGGCTCGCCGGAGGCCGCCGCCGACGCGCGTACGCGAGCGCTTCGCGGCGAAGCAGACGCTCTACGGCTTCGGCCATCCGCTCTACGTGACGACCGATCCGCGCGCGGTGATCCTCAAGCGCTGGTCGCAGCGTGCTCTCCGCCGACGCCGGCGAGCCGAACTGGTACGCGATCACGCGACGGCGGTCGAGCGCGCGGTCACACGAGCAGAAGGGACTGCTGGACGAACGTCGATCTCTACTCGGGCTCGCTCTACCGCTACCTCGGCATCCCGACCGATCTCTTCACGCCGCTGTTCGAGTGCAGCCGCGTCGCCGGCCAGGCCGGCGCACGTGCTCGAGCAGCACGCGGACAACAAGATCATCCGGCCCGGCGCCGAGTACGTCGGCCCGGAGCCGCGGAGCTATCCGGTCGCGTCGCGCGCGTTGAACCTCGCCGAGGCGGCCGCCATGCCCAGGAGCTCGCCGAGGCGGGCGACGAGCGCGCGATCGCGGACTCTGCGCCGCGAGTGGGAGGACGAGGTCGAGGGCGCCGCGCGCGACCCTGACTACCGCGTGCGTGCGGTCGCGTACCGCGCGATCGGGCAGTTCCGCTATCGCCAGAAGCTCGAGCTGCTCGCAGCGCGGGCTGGAGGACGAGAGCCCGGCGTGCCGCGGCTCGGCGCTCGTCGTCGCTCGAGCTGCTCTCGCGCGACAGCCCGGCGTCGTCAACGGCGCGCAGGCGGACGCTCCACGAGCTCGCGAGCGACGATCCGGAACCAGGCCGTGCGGCGCCTCGCGATCGTCTGCCTGAAGAACGGGTCCGGCCGGCGCGAGACGATCGCGATTCTCCGAAGGGCCTCGCGGAATCGGACGAGGAGGAGTCGGCAGCTCCGCGAGGTCGGCGCAGAAGGTCGCCGCCTTCCTGACGAAGAAGTCGAACGTCGAGGCTGAGTGCGCGTCGCAGCGGCGGCCGCTGATCTCGCGGCCGCAGGACGGGCAGATGCGCCGTCGCGCCGGCGCGGCTTCGAGCGCGTTCTTACCCAGGCCCGCCTTCACCATCAGGTAGCCGACGCCGGCTGCGGAGAGACAGCGAGGACTGTAGCGTGTGCGTCGTCATTCGTGTCGGGCGGTCGGCGCCGGCGCGTGCGGGTGCGCCTGGTAAGTACAACTCGCGGCGGCGTCCGATCGGATACGTGCGTGTAGAGCTCGGTCGTCGAGAGGTCGGCGTGGCCCGAGCATCTCCTGCACGCTGCGTAGGTCCGCGCCGCCCTCGAGGAGATGCGTCGCGAACGAGTGGCGGAGCAGGTGCGGGTGCACGCGGGCCGGCTCGAGCCCGGCCTTCTCGGCGCAGCCGGCGCAGGATCAGAAGGCGCCGGCGCGCGTGAGCGGGCCGCCCTGCGCGTTGAGGAACAGCTCGGGCCGGTGGCGGCGGTCGAGGTGCGGGCCGCCCGCGCGCGAGGTAGCGGCGCAGGGCTCTCCGCCGCCTGGCGGCCGATCGGGACGATCCGCTCCTTGTCGCCCTTGCCGATGCAGCGGACGAGCCGGTCGTCGAGCGACGATGCCGCCCTTGTCGAGCGTCGACGGCCTCCGAGACGCGCAGGCCGGCGCCGTACAGGAGCTCGATCAGCGCGCGGTCGCGGAGGTCGCGCGGCTGCGTCCCGCCGCCGCCTCGATCAGGCGCTCGGCCTCGCCGGGCGAGAGCGTTCGCGGCAGCTTGCGCCGGCGCCGCGGGAGGTCGAGGCTCGGCGGCGGGGTTGTCCTGCGCGCGCGCCGAGCAGCTGCTGGTGGCGGAAGAAGGCGCGCATCGCCGCGGCGCCGGCGCGCGATCGTCGCGGGCGAGCGGCCGGCGGCGCGCAGGCTCCGCGAGGTAGCGCTCGAGGTCGTCGGTCGTCGCGTTCGCCGGCGAGCGCTGCCGAGGAACGCCGGCAGCTGCGCGAGGTCGCGGCGGTACGCGTCGACCGTGCCGCGGCGCCCGTTGCGCGAGCGAGCGCGAGGAGAGCGTCCGATGTCGAATCCGTCTTGACGCTCACGGTCTATGAGCGCGGGTGCGCGCGGTCGTAGACACTGCGCAGAGCGCTTGCCGTCGACGTGGCTGTAGATCTGCGTCGTCGAGAGCGACGAGTGGCCGAGCAGCTCCTGGATCGTGCGCAGGTCGGCGCCGCCTTCGAGCAGATGCGTCGCGAACGCGTGCCGCAGCCGGTGCGGGTGCGGCGACGATGCGGCGCAGCGTGCTCGTGTCGAGCCGGCGGCCGCGCGCGGAGAGGAAGAACGCGTTCTCGGCGCCGGCTCGCGAGCTGCGGCCGCGCGTCGCGAGGTAGCGCGCGAGCCACGAGCGCCGCCTCCTCGCCGAGCGGGACGACGCGCTCCTTGCCGCCCTTGCCGCGCACGTGCACGAGCTCCTGCTCGAAGTCGACGTCGCCGAGGTCGAGGCCGACCGCCTCGGCGCTGCGGCAGCCCGGCCGAGTAGACGAGCTCGACGAGCGCGCGGTTCCGCAGCGCGAGCGGCGCCGTCGCCCTCGAGCCCGGCGAGCGTCCGGTCGATCTCTGCGGTGCGCGGCGGGTCGAGCAAGCCGGCGCGATCGTCTCGGTGCGAACGCAGCGTCCGGGACGCGCGCCGGTCCGAGAGCGGCGCGCAGGAACGAGCGCACGGCCGCGAGCCTGCGCGCCGATGCTCGCGGGCGCGAGACGCGCAGCGTCCGCGGCCGAGGTCGGCCGCGTACTCGCGTCAGCTCGCGCACGCCGACGTCGTCGAGCCCAGGCTTCCGAGCTTCGAGCCATCCCGCGAAGTGCTCGAGGTCGACTGCGGTACGACCGGCGCGTCGCGTCCGGCGAACCGGGCGCTGCTCGAGGAAGCGGTCGATCTCGTCGCGAAGCTCCACAGTGCGGTGATTCGCGCCTGCGCTCACAGCTCCTCGCGCAGCAGCGACCACATCACGAAGTCCACGCGTTTGTCGCAGGCGTGGGTTGAAGCGCTGAGCGCGAAGGACTGCCTCCGCGTGAAGCCGGCCTTCATCCGCGACGCGGTTCGACGCGGCGTTCTCGACGGCCGCGCGGCAACTGCAGCCGCGCGAGCTCGAGCACCGCCTCGAACGCCCAGCTCGCCGCGAGCCGCGTCGCCTGTCGCGTTAGCGCCTCTGCCTGGCCGCGCGTCGGCTCCGACCCAGTAGCCCGATCTCGCCGCAGCCCTCGGTCGATCGGTCGAGGAAGCGGATGCCGACTCCTCCGACGGCTCCGTCGACCCTTCGACGTGGATCCCGAACGTCGCCGACGTTCCGGGCGCGCCAGCCCTCCGTTGCTCGATGGCGAACCAATCGCGTGCGTCGGCGAGCGGTGTACGGCTGCGGGACGAGGTCGAGGAAGGACCGCGACGTCGGATCGTTGATCCGGCGCACGAAGCGCTTCGGCGTCGTCGTCATGCCACGGGGCGGAGCGTGACGAGCGCCGTCGGTGAAGGGAAGCGGGTGGCGTAGAATTGCGTGCATCTCGGTCGAGGCGGTGAATACGATAAGGAGCGATGGCGGCCACGGCTGAGCGCAGCGAGACCGTGGAGCTGTCGAGCACGGGCTCAAGCCGAAAGGGCTGGATCTATCGAAATCCGACTGGTCGCGATGCTCTACACGCACGCGCTCGTCGCCAACGAAGGCGTGCTCGCCGAGGGCGAGGCCGCTCGTCGTCGACACGGGGATCCACACTGGACGCTCGCCCGAAGTGACAAGTTCATCGTGCGGCGAGCGCGGCTCGGACAGCGCATCTGGTGGGACGACGTGAACCGTGAGCCCGCGAGGAGAAGTTCCACGGGCTACGCGACAAGGTCGTCGCCTACCTCGAGCAGCGTCCGGTGCTCTACGTCGTCGACGCGTTCGCCGGCGCCGATCCGGCGCACCGGATCGCGCGTGCGCGTCGTCACCGACATGCCGTACCACGCGCTGTTCGCGAAGACGCTGTTCATCGACCCGACCGAGGACGAGCTCGACGTCTTCGAGCCGAGGCGCTCGTCCTGCACGCGCCCGCGGCTCGAGGCCGATCCCGGACGAGGACGGGACGCGCAGCGGCACGTTCGTCGTCCTGCATCCGACGCGGACCGAGGTGCTGATCGGCGGCACGTACTACGCCGGGCGAGATCAAGAAGTCGATCTTCACCGTGATGAACGACCGGCTGCCGCTCGAGGGCGTCCTGCCGATGCACTGCTCGGCGAACGTCGGCGACGACGGCCGCGTCGCGGTCTTCTTCGGGCTCTCGGGCACCGGCAAGACGACGCTCTCGGCCGATCCCGAGCGCTCGCTGATCGGCGACGACGAGCACGGCTGGGGCGACATCGGCGTCTTCAACATCGAGGGCGGCTGCTACGCGAAGGTGATCCGCCTGTCGGCCGAGGCCGAGCCCGAGATCTGCGAGACGACGCGCACGTTCGGGACGATCCTCGAGAACGTCGTCGATCGACGAGCGCGGCGTGCTCGACCTCGACGACGACTCGAAGACGGAGAACACGCGCGCCGCGTACAAGCTCGAGCAGATCTGCGAACGCGCTGCCCGACGAAGCGGGCGGGCCACCCGAGCGCGATCGTCATGCTCACCGCCGACGCGTTCGGGATCCTGCCGCCGATCGCGCGGCTGACCCGCGACGCAGGCGCTCTTCTACTTCCTCTCCGGCTTCACGGCGAAGCTCGCCGGGACCGAGATCGGCGTCACCGAGCCGCAGCCGACCTTCTCGACGTGCTTCGGCGCGCCGTTCCTGCCCCAGCCGCCGCATGCTACGCGCGGATGCTCGGCGAGAAGCTCGCGGCGCACGACGCGACCGCCTGGCTCGTGAACACCGGCTGGACCGGCGGCCCGTTCGGCGAAGGTGAGCGGATGCCGATCCGGCGCGACGCGCGCGCTGCTGCACGCTGCGCTGTCGGGCGAGCTCGACGCGGTCGACTACCGAACGGACGATGTGTTCGGGTTCGAGGTGCCGACGCAGGTGCCGGGCGTCGATCGCAGCGCTGCTCGATCCGCGCGGCACATGGCGCGATCCCGGCCGCCTACGACGTGCAAGGCAAGAGAGCTCGCGCAGATGTTTCAGTCGAACTTCGAGAAGTTCGTGCCGGATGCGCCGCCCGAGGTCGCGGCGGCAGGCCCGCGCGCCTAGCGCAGGCGAACGCGTAACGCCGCGCATTCGATAGCTTGGGCGAGATGGAAGCCAAGCACGACGTGCGTCGTCGTCGGAGCCGGCTGCGCGGGCATGCGCGCCGCGATCGAGGCCTTCGACGCGGGCGCCGACGTCGCGCTCGATCTCGAAGATCCACCCGGTTCGCAGCCACTCCGGCGCGGCCGAGGGCGGGATCAACGCGGCGCTCGGGAACGCCTCCGAGGACGATCCCGAGAAGCACGCGTTCGACACCGTGAAGGGCTCCGACTACCTCGGCGACCAGGACGCGATCGAGATCCTCTGCGACGAGGCGCCCGACGACGTCTACCAGCTCGAGCACTGGGGCGCGGTCTTCTCGCGCACCGACGACGGGCGCATCGCGCAGCGCCCGTTCGGCGCCGCCGGCGAGCCGCGCACGGCGTACGCCGCCGACATCACCGGGCACGTCCTCATCCACGTGCTCTACGAGCAGGTGATGAAGCGCGACATCCCGACGTACGAGGAGTTCTTCGCGTGGAAGCTCGTCGATCGACGACGGCCGCTGCCAGGGCGTGATCGCGTGGGACCTCCTGCGACGGCGGCCTGCAAGTCGATCGGCGCAAGACGGTGATCCTCGCGACGGGCGGTGCCGGGCGGCTGTACACGGGCACGACGAACGCCTACGCGTGCACCGGCGACGGGATGGCGATGGCGCTCGCGCGCCGGCGTCGCGCTCAAGGACATGGAGATGATGCAGTTCCATCCCGACGACGCTCGCGCCGACCGGCGTGCTCATCACCGAGGGCTGCCGCGGCGAGGGCGTACCTGCTCAACGCCGCAGGCCGAGCGGTTCCTCGTCCGGTACGCGCCGAACGCGATGGAGCTCGCGTCCCGCGACGTGATCTCGCGCGCCGAGCAGACCGAGATCGACGAGGGCGCGGGCGTCGACGGCAACGTCCTGCTCGACCTGCGCCACCTCGGCGCGGAGAAGATCCTCGAGCGCCTGCACGGGACGCGCGAGCTCTCGATGACCTTCGCCGGCGTCGATCCGATCTACGAGCCGATCCCGGTGCGGCCCGGCGCTCACTACCACATGGGCGGCGTCGACACCGACGTGTGGGGCCGGACGTCGCTCGAGGGCCTGTACGCGGCGGGCGAGGTCGCGTGCGTCTCGGTGCACGGCGCGAACCGCCTCGGCGGCAACGCGCTCATGGAGACGATCACGTACGGCAAGCGCGTCGGGCGGCACGCGTCCGAGTGGGCGCTCGCGAACACCACTGTCGAGGTGCCTGCGTCGGTCGAGGCCGACGCGGAGCGCGAGCTGAAGACGCTGCTCGATCGCACCGACGGCGAGCGGCCCGTGGCAGATCCGCGACGAGCTCGCGGAGACGATGCACGAGAACTTCGGCGTGTTCCGCCGCGAGGAGCAGATGCTCGAGCAGGGGGCGATCGTCCAGTCGCTCCGCGAGCGCTACGAGCGAGTCGTCGTCGAGGACAAGGGCGAGGTCTTCAACATCGACCTGACGCAGGCGCTCGAGCTCGGCTTCCTGCTCGAGCTCGCCGAGTGCATGATCGTCGCCGGCCTCGCGCGCAAGGAGAGCCGCGGCGCTCACGCGCGCCCCTACGACTATCCCGAGCCGCGACGACGAGAACTACCTCCGGCACACGCTGGTCACCTGGGAGGATGGGGCGGCCGAGCTCGACTGGAAGCCAGTGACCATGACGAAGTGGCAGCCCGAGGAGCGCAAGTACTGGATGAAGATGGCCCTGAAGATCCAGCGCTACGACCCGTTGCCGGCGAGCGCGCGCTGAAGGAGTACGAGGTGGACGCGCCGGACTGGGCGACGCTCCTCGACGTCGCTCGACATCGTCAAGGACCGCCACGACGGGACGCTCGCGTATCGCAAGAGCTGCCGGATGATGATCTGCGGCTCGTGCGGCATGCGCATGGACGGCGCCGCCGTTCTCGCGTGCAAGACGCGCATGGTCGACATCGCCGAGTCGGGCCACGTCCCGGTGATCTCGGCCGATGGGGAACATGCCGATCGTCAACGACCTCGTCGTCGACATGGAGCCCTTCTGGGGAAGATCCGCGCGGTCACAGCCGTGGCTGCAGACCGGGCTACGCCGATCCCGGCGAGAAGGAGCAGCATCGTCTCGCAAGAGCGGATGGACGTGATCCACAAGGAGTCGCTCTGCATCATGTGCGGCTGCTGCGTCTCCGAGTGCAACTCGATGGAGGCCGACCCGACTTCCTCGGCCCGGCCGCGCTCGCGAAGGGGATGCGCTTCGTGGGCGACGCGCGCGACCAGGCGACCGTCGAGCGCCTCCAGTCGTACTCGGACGAGCACGGGATCTGGGACTGCACGCGCTGTTACTTCTGCACCGAGCGCTGCCCGAAGGGCGTCGATCCGCGCGACGCGATCGCCAAGCTCGGCGCCGAGGCCGATACGCGAAGGGATCGACTCCGACATGGGCGCCAAGCACGCGAAGTGGTTCGTCACCTCGGCGAAGACGACCGGCTGGCTCCGCGAGACCGAGCTCGTCCCGAAGACGCAGGGCGTCGCGAAGTCGCTGAAGGAGATCAAGTTCGCGATGGGGCTCTTCCGGCACGGCAAGGTGCCGCCGCCGGTGCCGCCCCACGTCGCGAAGCATGTGGAGGAGTCGCGCGCGCTCTACGATCTCGTGAAGACTACAGGATCGCGAGGGCGCAGCCGGGATCGTGCAGTCGGAGCACGCGCTGTCGCGGCTCGAGTTCGTGCAGGAGAGCGGCGAAGAGGAGCGCGATCCGTACGGCCCGGAGTCGTTCCCGGCAGCCGTTGCCGCCGGGCGAGCAGGCGCAGCATGAGGACCGTCGCCGTACTACAAGGGCTGCCTCGCGTCGCTGTCGGCGAAGGAGCTCGACACCTCGACGCAGGCGCTCGCGCCGAAGGTCGGCCTCGAGCTGATCGAGCTGGAGTCGGTGACGTGCTGCGGCGCCGGCGACATCCACGAGGCCGAGCCGGACTACTACCTGCACCTGAACGCGCGCATCCTCGCCTACGCCGAGGAGACCGGCGCGGACACGCTGATGACGATCTGCAACGTCTGCACGCTCAACCTCCGGCAGGCGAACCACGCGCTGCAGGGCGACGCGGCGCTGCTCGCGCGCGTGAACGAGAACCTCGTCGCGGTCGGCGCGCCGCCGTACTCGGGCGGCGTCGAGGTCGATGCACTTCCTCTGGCTCATCGCCGCGGGCGGAGGGCTACGAGCTGCTGCAGGAGCGCCGCGCACAAGGGGCTGAAGGGGCTCAAGATCGCGCCCTTCTACGGCTGCCAGATCCTGCGGCCGTCGAAGCTCCTCGGCTTCGAGGATCCGGACAAGCCCGAGTCCCTCGAGCGGATCATCGCTGCCTGCGGCGGCGAGGCGGTCGACTACCCGGCCAAGATCAAGTGCTGCGGCTTCCCGATCATCCAGGCGCGCGAGGACGTCGCGCTCGCCGAGCTGATCCAGCCGATCGAGCAGGCGAAGGAGGCCGGCGCCGACGCGATGGTGACGCCGTGCCCGCTCTGCCACCTCTCGCTCGACGCCTGGCAGTCGAAGCTGCGTGAAGCAGACCGGGCAAGCGACTTCCAGATGCCGATCCTGCACCTCTCGCAGCTCGTCGGAGTCGCGGCCGGGCTCGACTCGTCGGAGCTCAAGTTCAAGCGCCACGTCGTCTCGGTCGGGCCGGTGACCGAGAAGCTCGTCCGTCTGAGCTGGGACGTCCTCGTCCTCGTTGGCCTGCCGTCGGCAGCGGCGGTCGCGGCCGTGGGCGTGGTTCGAGGCGGGCTGGCTCGCGCAAGCGCGTGCTCGAGGTGATCGCTCCAGGCGTGCCGCCCGAGCTCGACGGGCTGCGGATCGCGCACCTCTCCGACCTTCATCTCGGCGTGCCTCGGTCGCGCGGCGCACGTGCGGTTGCGCGATGCTGTCGAGCTGGGTCGCGGAGCGCCAGCCCGACCTCGTCTGCATCACCGGCGACCTCGTCGTCGCGCCGCTCCGGGATGCCGCGGAGCTCGAGGCGACTTCGCGCCGAGTCGGCCGCTGCTACGTCGTCGCCGGCAACCACGACTTCGCCGACGAGCCGCGATCCGTTCTCGCAGCGCGTCGATCCGAAGCCCATCGCCGCTCTCGAGCGTGACGCTCTTGCGGATGACGACGCCAGTCGAGGTCGAGCTGCGTGGGCAGCGCGTCCAGATCGTCGGCGTCGACTCCACAGGCGTACGCGGACGTCGAAGCGCGCGTCCGGATGAGCCTAGTGGACGTCGACGGCGATCTGCGAGATCCTGCTCTGCCACTTCCCGCGGATCGTCGCGCGCGATCCCGAGCGTCTTCCACCTCGTCGCTCGCCGGGCACTCGCCACGCGGGCCAGATCGTCGTGCCGTATCCGGGCGGGCGGCTGCGCCTCGCGCATCCTCGAGCATCGCGACGTCGAAGGCCTCTACGACTACGGCGCGACGACGCTGCACGTGTCGCCCGGTCTCGAACGACGTTCGTCCCGTTCCGGCTTCTTCGCACAGTCCGGAGGTCACGGAGCTGGTTGTACGGATCGGCGTGATGGAGGCTCCCAGTCATCTCGCCCGATGTGCTCGCCCGGTACGCGGCGATGCCGGCGCTGGAGGTGGCGGGCGTCTCGAGCCTGACGCGGACGCCGCGCAGTCGTCGAGCTCGCGGAGAAGGCAGACGTCGTCGTGCATCTCGAGCTCGAGTGGGGGCGCGGCGCGGATGCGTGGCACGTCGAGGTACAGCGACCGCGTCGCCGACTACCTCGGGCGGGCGGCGAACCTCGAGGTCGCGCTCCGTGGACGTCGTCGTCGAGCGCGTCGGCGCCCACGCCGCGCGAAGCAATGACGCTCGCGGCTCGCCGGTCTCACCGGCGCGACGCTCGAGACGGCGCCGACGGTGTGCCAGACGTGCGTCTGGTGGCAGACGCGCGGCAACCGCGAGCCGCGAGAAGCGCAAGTGGATCGAGCGTGCCGAGGACGAGTGGGGCGCGTGGGGACGGTCTATCGCGACGACGACGGCCGCGTCCGTCGGCTCGATGCAGTACGGCCCGTCGTCGCTCTTCCGCGCGCGCCGCCGATCTTCCGGCCGGGCCGTCCGTCCGACGACGCGATGCTCGTCACGCTGCGCCTACCTCGCTGACCGAGACGCAGCCGTGGGTCGAGCAGTCGCTCTTCCTCGCGGCGATCGGCGAGGCGCTGACGACCAGGGCGCGCAGGGCGCTCGAGGCGTTCGCCTATCGCTACCGCGAGGAACGCCGCCGGCCGAGCGCTTCCTCGTCCACCGAACCGTCTTCCCGCGCGACTTCCTGGCCGACTTCGGCTTCCGGACGCTCCGCGCGTCCGGACGCATCTGAGCTAGCGCGGCTGGACTTCGGCGGCCTGCAGCCGGTGGAGGAAGGCAAGCGCGAGAAGGTGCTCTCGTGTCGTGCAGGAGGCGTTCCAGCCGGCGCCCGCTACCGGCGCTGCCGCGGCCGGCTGACGGTTAGGCCGCTGTCGGGCGAAGCGGTGCTGCGCGACGAGGAGCTCGGCGATCTGGATCGCGTTCGAGCGCTGCGCCCTTGCGCAGGTTGTCGCTGACGAGGAACAGCATGCCAGGCCGTTCTCGACGGACGGGTCGGCGCGAACGCGGCCGACGAGTACGCTCATCGTGCCGATCGCATGGGTCGTGGGCGTGGACAGCTTCTCGAGGCCGACGGACCGGAGCCGCCTACAGGATGCGCTCGCGCATCAGCGGGCGCGAGACGGTGTCTCCGGTTTCGATCCAGACCGCCTCGGCGTGGCCAACCACGACCGGGACTGCGCACGCAGTCGCGCTGCACGGGCAGATCGGGAGCTCGAGGATCTTGCGTGTCTCCTCGCGGAGCTTGACCTCCTCGTCGTACTCCGAGGCCGTCGAACTCCCAGTCCATGCGCAGCTGATGGTCGTCGGTGTCCTCCGCCCGGAGCTCGGCGACGGCGTCGGAGCCTGCGCCGGACACCGACTGGGTACGTCGCGACCCGCACGCTCTCGAGCCCGGCGGCGTCGTGCAGCGGTGCGAGCGCCATCGTCAGCGGAATCGTGCAGCAGTTCGGGGTTCGCGACGATCCCGGTGTGCTCGAGCGCGCGCTCGCCGTTCACCTCCGGCACGACGAGCGGGATACCGCGCTCGAGCCGGAACGCCGCCGACTTGTCGACGCAGAGCGCACCCGCTCCGGCCGCGAGGGGAACGAGCTCGCGACTCGACCTGCGTGCCGATCGAGAAGAAGCAGACGTCGAGGTCGCCGGCGCTCAGCGCCGCGGGCGTCGCCTCCTCTACCTCGAAGTCCCCGAGCCACCCGCCGGCGGAACGCCACGAGGCGAACGTGCGGATGTTGGTGTATCCGCGATCGACCAGGTACCGGAGCGTGACCTGACCGACCAGGCCGGTCGCACCGACGACGCCGATACGGAGGTCGGGGTCGATCATCGCCGCAGTGTACGAAAGCGACGAGAAAGAGCCCAAAAAAACACTGAACCGGCTGACCTGAAGGCCCGCCGGTTCAGTGGGTGCAATCTAGGAGGCCCGTTCACCGCATGCAACCCCCTCCGGGGCGAGAAAGACGCAATTTGCGAAAGAAACGTGTGGAGCGTCACATCGCGCGTCGGCCGGCCAGTGCCCGGCCGAGCGTCACTTCGTCGGCGTACTCCAGGTCGCCGCCCACCGGGAGACCGCTCGCGAGCCGTGTGACCTGCACCGTCTCGCGGAGCCGGTCGGCGAGATACGCGGCCGTCGCCTCGCCGGTCATCGTCGGATTCGTCGCGAGGACGACCTCCGTCACGCCGTTCTGCTCGACGCGCGCAAGCAGCCCGTCGATCCGAAGGTCTCCCGGCTCGACCCCGTCGAGCGGCGAGAGCGCGCCTCCCAGCACGTGGTAGAGCCCGCGGTACTCACCCGTGCGCTCGACCGAGACGACGTCGACCGGCTGCTCGACGACGCAGATGACGGTTCGGTCCCGCCGCGCATCCGGCGCAGACGGCGCAGAGCTCCTCCCTCGGTGAGGTTTCCGCACTCCTGCAGAAGCGGACGCGCGCCTTCACGTCCTCGATCGCGCGGGAGAGCTCGAGGGCATCGTCAGGTTGCGTGGAGAGGATGTGAAACGCCAGCCGTTGAGCCGTGCGCCTCCCGATGCCGGGGAGCTTCGTGAGCTGGCGTGACGAGGTTCTCGACGGCCGGGCTCAGCACGGCGAGAGCCTAGCCGTCCCTTTCGGACACGCCTCGTGTCCGCCGGGGCGGCTATGCGCCGGGCAGCAACCCGCCGAGATCGCCGAGGCCGCCGGGCATGAGCCCGGACATCTTCGACTCCATCAGCCCGCGCGCCTGAGCGCAGCGCCTCGTTCACCGCGGCAAGCACGAGGTCGGCGAGCAGCTCCGGGTCGTCGGGATCGATCGCACGCGGGTCGATCGTGATCGAGACCACCTCGCCCGCTCCGTTCGCCTTGCACGGTGACCATCCCGCCGCCGGCCGAGGCCTCGACGATCTCGCTCGCTGCCTCCTCCTGCGCCTTCTGGAGCTCGGCCTGCATGCGCTGGGCCTCCTGGAGCATCTTGTTCATGTCGAAGTTCATTCGGTTGGCTCCTCCACCTCTTCGGCGTTGAAGGTCTCCTTGAGCAGCGAGAAGCACGTCCTCCTCGGAGAGCGGATCGTCATCACGGACGGCGACGACGTCCTCCGGGTCGCCCGGACTCGAGGACGACGGTCAGCTTGCGACCGGTCACCTCGTAGAGCGCGTCGCGCAGGAGGCCGATGTTCTGCGGCTCGGCGACCTGGCGACGGTGGAAGTCGGCGCCAGCCGGGAACTCGAGCGTGAGCGTGTCGTCCGCAAGGCCGGTCGGCGTGGCCTCGGTGAGCAGGCTCGCAACCGGGATCGAGCGCTCGCGAACGGCGTCGATGATGCTCCTGTCCCAGGCCTCCGTGACCTGCTCGAGCTCGACCTGCGGAGCCCCAGGCGGCGCATCATTCGGGAGCCGGCGCGACGAGCTCGGGCTCTCGTGGCGGCTCGGAGGTCGCGGCTGGCGCCGGGTGCATCGCCGCGTTTGGCGCACGCGACTCGAGCAGCTCGACGCGATGCGCGAGCGACTCGCGCGAGAGATCCGAGGCGGGCCGCGTCACCTTCACGAGCGCGAGCTCGAGCGGCAGGCGCGGATCGGCGCCCTGGCGCATGTCGTCGACTGCGACGGCGAGCAGGTCGATGAGCCGCAGCACCGTCGGCTCCGGGAGCTGGTTCGCCTGCTCGCGCAGGCGCTCCTTCGTCTCCTCGGTGACGGGCAGCGACTCGGGCACGTAGCCCATGTGCTGGACGAGCAGCAGCTGCGCGCAGGTGCTCGAGCAGGTCGAGCGACGAGCCGGCCGAGATCCTGTCCCTGCTCCGCGAGCTCCTCGAGGAAGAGCAGCGCGCCGGCCGTGTCGCGATCGACGACCAGTGTCGCACAGCCGCAGCAGCGACCTCCTCGTCGACCGCGCCGACGAGCTGGCAGCACGGACTGCGCGATCGATCGAGCTGTTCGTCGCCGCGGCGAGCTGGTCGAGCGTCGACACCGCGTCGCGGAACGAGCCGCCGGCGGTCCGTGCGATGAGCGACGAGCGCCGAGTCCTGCGCGTCGATGCCCTCGCCGTCGGCGACGCGGCGCAGGCAGCGTCACGACCTCGGGCAGTCGCGGACGCTGGAAGACGAACGTCTGGCAGCGCGAGCGCACGGTCGGGGAGCACGCTTCGACGAGCTCGGTCGTGCAGAAGACGAAGACGCAGGTGGGGCGGAGGCTCCTCGATCAGCTTGAGCAACGCGTTCCACGCCTCGTCGGTGAGCTGGTGCGCCTCGTCGACGATGTAGACCTTCGAGCGGCCCTCGACGGGCTGGAGCACGACGCGCTCGCGGAGCTCGCGGATGTCGTCGATCCCGCGTTGCGAGGCGGCGTCCATCTCGACCACGTCGAGCGACGTGCCGTTCGGCGATCGCGAGGCAGACCGTGGCACGTCTTGTCCGGGACGTAGACGGCCCGGGCGTCCCGGCGCAGTTCAGGCGCCTTCGCGAGGATCCGCGCCATGCGAGGTCTTGCCTGTGCCGCGCGGGCCGGCGAAGAGATAGGCCTGGCGCACCTGATCGTGCTCGATCGCGTTCTGCAGCGTCCGGACGACCGCTTCCTGCCCGACGACCTCGTCGAAGCCCTGCGGGCGGTACTTCCGGTAGAGGGCCGTCACCGGCTGGATTCAATCAGGTGGGGTCAATGCCCGGCCACGCGCTCCGCCTTCGAGATCGGCATCACCGGAGGTACCTGCGTCGCCTGCTCGGATCGGGCGGAGCCGCGGCACCTGAGAGGAGTCCTTAGCGCTGCTTCCTTCCGGACCTGACGCGGTTCGGACGCTCCCAGTGCGCGGGACCCGATCGTCAACGCCGCGTGCGCAGACCCTGTCCCGACGAAGCCGTCCCTCGGACGGCGTTCGGTCCCGCATGGAGCGGATTTCGGGTTCAGGGAACCGCTGACTCCCCACCTAGCGCGACCGGGCAGGCGGAGGGTACCACCTCTGCTCGCGACTACCATCGCCCGAGTACCTGTGATCGAGACCACGCTCTACACCGACGCCGGCTGCCCGTGGGCGTACTCCGCGAACCCGGCGCTGCGCGTGCTCGAGTGGCGCTTTCGCGACCAGCTCTCCTGGCGGCTCGTGATGATCGGGCTGCGCGAGGAGGCGAGCGAGGCGGCGGCGCGCGCATACGACCCCGAACGCGCGCTCGCGCGCTGGCGCGTGTTCGAGGAGCGGTACGGAATGCCGTTCGCAACCGAGCCAGAGCGTGCGCACGAGCGGGACGGGTCGAGGATGCCGCGCGGTCGTCGCGGCCGGTCTGCTCGAGGCCCGGGAGCGAGTGGGCGGTGTTCCGCGCGCTCCAGATCGCCAACTTCACGGGCTCGGTCTACCTCGACGACGCCGAGAGCATCCGCGAGGCGCTTCGGCGCCGTACCGAACGCCGACGCCGATCCGGATCGCCGCGATGCTCGACGACAGCGAGGTCGTCGCGGAGTACGACCGGCAGCTGGCCGAGGCGCGCTCGGCCGCGAGGCACACCTGCGCATGCTCAGGACAAGACGGCCTCCGCTGACGGTCTGGTGCGGTTCACCGCGCCGTCGGTGGTGTTCCGTCGCGGCGAGCAATCGGCGGTTGCGGGAGGCTGGCAGCCACTCCTCTCCTACGACACGGTTCTTGCGAACTTCGCTCCCGAGCTCGAGCGCGTGCCACCTCCGGACTCCCGGAGCCGCTCCTCGGAGTTCTTCCCGGGTGGGCTCACGACGGCCGAGGTGGCGCTCCTTCTCGCCGAGGGCTCCGATCCCGTTCCCGATCTGGATAGCCGCGGCGGCTTCGCTGTCCGCGCTCGTCGTCCGATGGGAAGGCGGTCCGAGCCGCGTTGGGCAGCGATGCCATCTGGAGTCGTGCCTCGTGAGCGCGCCGACCTTCGATAGCGCATCGGAGCGCATGGCTACGATCGATTCGTGTGAGCACGGCACCACGCGTGAGACGACGGTGGGCGAGGTGATGGTTGCGCAGGCCGAAGACGCTCCCCGCGGACGTAACCGTCGCCGATGCGCGGAAGGCGTTCGAGAACGCCAGCGTGAAGATGCTTCTCCTCGTGGAGGGCGATCGCTTCCGCGGCGCAGTGACGGCAATCCCGGCCGAGGCGGATCCAGGACGAGTTGGCGCTCACCTTCGTCGACGAGTCGCCGGTGACCGTGACTGCGGACATGCCGCATCGGAAGCTCTCGTGCGCCTCGACCTACAAGCCGAACGGGCGAACTGAGTCGTCCTCGACGAGGAGCGCCTGGCCGGATTGGTCTGCCTCACGAGCGACGGCGAGCGCTTCTGCGGGTCGCCCCGCGGCGAGCGCCTAACGCCCGGCACGCTCGGGCGGAGCCGGTCACGCTCGCCGGCTGCGGAGCGCGAAGCGGTCGTCCGATGTGCGCGTGAAGACGCCGTCGGCGTGGAGCTCGAACCAGCCGATCTGAACGTCGTCGGAGGCGGTGTCGAACAACGGGAACGAAGGGCTTGAGATCGAGAACCGGCGTTCCGTCGAGGCAGGTCCAGCCCTTCCGACGACGACTCTGATGTCGACGCCACGCTGACGATACGAGCGAGCGAGAGTCCGACCGGGTTCGGACGCCGCGGCGAGCGCGTCGCGAACGTTCCATGCCGTTCGTTGTCGAGGAATGTTCGCACCGTCGAATCCCACCCGACGACCTCGTCGAGGTGGGCGATGACCCACACGTGGGAGAATCCCGTCGAGATCCGCGAGGCATCCACTGTGCGGGCTCGAGACCTCGATCGTCGACGTGCCGTGCGTGTCGGCCATTGCTTGCAGCGGCATCCCGTTCAACTCGGTGTGCGGCGAGCTGACGTACCCGATCGGGCGGTAGACGATCGGTTCGACGACGCGACTGTCGAGCAGGCCCTCCACGAATGAAAGCGCTGCACGGCCGACCGAGAGCCGCCAGAGACTCAGCGTTCGGGAAAAGCCTGCCGCAGACTTCAGCTGCTCCTCGAGCGCCGCCTCCGTGCGCACGAGCACCGTTTGCTGGTCGAGAAGAAGCGCTGCGGGGTCGAGGCCCGGCTCGGTCGAGGAACAGGAGCTTCAACATGAGCTCCGATCGGAGATCCCGCACGTGTGCCGCAGGGCTGGTGCGCCAGCGGTTGAATCTCGCGCGACCTCGCCGTGTCGCACCGAGGATGGTCCGAGCCGGGCCGGCATCGCTCGTCGTCGTGCCCCTGACCTCTGCCAGTCCATCGCTCTGAAGCTGGCGCAAAGCCTTGTGTACACGAGCGGTCGCGTGCACGCGAGTAAACGCGCCCGATGTCTCCCGCCTCGCCCAAGCGCCTCGGCGATCGCCCACCCATGGGTGGGCGCCTCGCAGAGCAGGCCGAGCGCGGCCCACTCCGCGGAGCGACGGCTCCGGTCACCGTGGAGTCGACTCATCGGGCGAGCATGACCTCGGTCGACTTGATGATCGCAGTCACGGAGTCGCCTTCCGCGAGCCCGAGCTCCTCGGCGCTCGTCCGCGTCACGACGGAGACGATCTCTTGTTCTCACCGACCCGACCGACGACTTCGGCCATGACGCCGCCGAGCTTGATCGAGGTGACCGTGCCTTCGAGCTTGTTCCGCGCGCTGATCTGCATGCGTTCCTCCTAGTAGTCGAGAAGTAACTACCGGTGTGATAGCGTAGCCCGCCGGCAGGCGGCGGCGATGTCGTCGAGAGGAGAGTCGAAGGTGGGAAGATCGCATGAACCGGCGTGGTTCGTCGGGGCTCACTCCGGAGCCGGCGCGCTGGCGCTCGGCGCGCCGTGGGTTGTCGAGCTGCGTCGCGCCGCAACCGAGGATGAGCTGGCGTTTGCGAACTTCGGCGCGCTCGACCGAGTTCCTCGTGAAGGACTTCTACACCAAGGCGCTCGAGGCCAAGAGTGGTCTCTGCGGCGCAGACCGCGACCCTGAAACGAGGGCGGTCGGCTGCGGGTCAGCATGTGAAGGCGCTGTCGGAGCCTCCTCGCGGCGCGGAGATGTCGCGCCGGCGCCGGAGGACTTCGACTTCCAGTGGCCCGCCGGCACGTTCCGCAGCGAGAAGGAGATCGTGGCGACCGGAACCGCTGTCCTACGAGCGCTGCTCGGCGCGTATCAGACAGCTGCGGCGCTCGGTCTCTAACCCGGCCTACCGCGTGCTCTACGCGAGCCTCGCCGCGAGCGTGAGCCAGCAGCTCGCCACCTCGCCGCTCGCGCCGGACAAAGACGCGATCGAGACCGTTTCCGACCGCAATGGACCTCCGAAGCCGCGAGCGACGCGCTCGAGGCCTACCTGGGTTAGGAGGACGACGTGAGACACCGCATCGCACTCGCGATCCTCACCACCAGTCGTGTTGGTGGCGTCCGCCTTCGCAGGAACCGCACGCACACAGACCGAGCCGCTCACGATCTACGCAGCCGCGTCGCTGACGGAGTGTCTTCCGCGCGCTCGATCCGGCGCAGAGCAGTACAGCTTCGCCGGCTCCGAACACGCTCGAGACGCAGATCACGCAACGGCGCGCCCGCGGACATCTTCGCCTCGGCTGCGCCGCTCAACACGCAGCGCCTCTTCGGGCAGGGACTCGTCGACAAGCCGGTCACGTTCACCTCGAACCGGCTCGCGCTCGATCGTTCCGAAGTCGAATCCCGGCGGACATCCATTCCGTCTACGACCTGAAGCGCAAGCCGGTGAAGCTCGTCATCGCCGGCGCGGCCGTGCCGGTCGGTGCGTACACGCCGCACGGTGCTGCGCAAGATGGGCCTCACCTCCGTGCTCTGCCAAGGTCGTGAGCCAGGAGACCGACGTCCGCGCCGTCACGGGCAAGGTCGCACTCGGGCAGGCGGACGCCGGCTTCGTGTACGTCACGGACGCGCGCGCCGTGAGCGACCAGGTCACCGTCATCCGGATCCCGGCGTGGGCGCAGCCGCGCGTGCGCTACGAGATCGCTGTCGTGTCGAAGTCGACGAAGAAGGCGGCTGCTCAGGCATGGATCAAGACACTGCTCTCGCCGAAGGGTCAGGCGGCGCTCAAGAACGTACGGCTTCCTCCCGCTGCCCAAGGCCATCGTCGTAGACGGTCTCTTCCGGGCGACGCTCGTTCTGGCCACGAGCGTCGCCATTCTCTTCCTGCTCCTTCCGATCGTCGCCGTCTTCCTCCGCGTGCCCCCGAGCGAGCTCGTCTCGGCGCTCGGGTCGGACGCGGCGCAGGACGCGCTACGAGTGACCGCCGAGACGATCACGGTCTCGATGCTCGCGATCATCCTCTTCGGAACACCGGCCGCGTACTGGATCTCGACCCGGCGCGGAGCGCTTCGCGACGCCCTCGTGACGCTGGTCGAGCTTCCGCTCGTGCTGCCGCCCGCGGTCGCCGGCATCGGGCTCCTCGTCGCATTCGGCCGCGTCGGGCTCCTCGGCGGAACGTTCGACGCGCTCGGGATCGACATCGCGTTCACGAAGATCGCGGTCGTGCTCGCCGTGACGCTTCGTCGCGAGCCCCTTCTACCTCCGCACCGGCGATCGCGGCGTTCGAGGTCGTCGACCCGACGCTGCCGGCAGCGGCGCGGACGCTCGGCGCCCGGCCCGGCCGCGTGTTCATGCGCGTGATGCTGCCGCTCGCGCGCGGCGGCCTCGGCGCCGGTGCGGCGCTCGCCTTTGCGCGCGGGCTCGGCGAGTTCGGCGCGACGATCATGTTCGCCGGCTCGCTTCAGAGGCGTCACGCAGACGCTCTCGCTCGCGATCTACGAGCAGTTCGACATCGACTTCGACGTCGCCCTCGCGATCAGCGCGCTGCTGATCGTCCTCAGCGCCGCCGTCCTCCTCTCCGTCAAGCTCGTGACCCGATGGCGCTCCGGCTCGGCTTCACTCACCCTCTTCGCAGCTTCCGACGCGTCGGCCGACCTGACGGTCGAGCGCGGCGAGACGGTCGCGCTCGTCGGACCGTCGGGCGCGGGCAAGACGACGGTGCTGCGCGTCGTTGCAGGACTGCTTCGGCCCGCCGAGGGCGCTCGTCACACTCGACGATCTCGTTGCTCCTGGACACGCAGCGCGGGATCGACGTCGCGCCCGAGCATCGGCGGGTCGGCTACCTCTTCCAGGAGTACGCGCTCTTCCCGCATCTCGACGTCGCTCGGCGCAACGTCCGGTTCGGCGCTCGGCGTCGCGAGCGACGTCGCGCCGCTGCTCGAGCGCTTCCGGATCGCCGACCTCGCGCAGGCGCGCATCCACGAGCTCTCGGGCGGAGAGCGCCAGCGGGTGCGCTCGCTCGCGCGCTCGCCCGCGATCCCGCGCGTGCTCCTGCTCGACGAGCCGCTCTCGGCGCTCGACGCGCATACCGCGTGCGAGCGTCCGCGCCGAGCTCCGCGAGCTGCTCGACGGCCTCGGGCTGCCGACGATCCTCGTCACGCACGACTTCGAGGACGCCGCGACGCTCGCGCACCGCGTCGGCGTCATCTCGGACGGCGACGATCCTCCAGCTCGACACGCCCGACCGAGCTCGTCGCGGCTGCCGCGCGATTCGTTCGTGGCGAGCTTCAGCGGCGCGACCGTGCTCTCCGGACACGTGCGTCGAGACGCCGCGACGGCCTGAGCCACGTCGCACTCGACGGCGGGCTTTCGCTGTGGAGCGCCGACGACGGAGCCGGCGCGGTCAACGTCGCCGTCTATCCGTGGGACGTCTCGCTCGGCGCGCGAGGTCCCCGACGACTCGCGCATGAACCACGTGAGCGCGGCGGTCGTCTCGGTCGCTCCGATGGGCAACCGCACGCGCGTCCGCGTCGGGCCGATCGTCGCGGAGATCACGGCGGCGTCCGCCGAGCGGCTCGATCTGCGGCCCGGGGTCGTCGCCGTCGCGTCGTTCAAGGCGACGGCGGCGCGCCTCTTCCCGCGGTAGAGAATCGTCCGTGCCGGGTCGCGGAGGTCGGTCGCCGTCGACACCTACGCCCGAGCTGGGAAGGAGTCGTTGTCTCCGCTCCGAGGTGTGACGGCCATTCGATCGTGCTTGCGCACGCGAAGCGGAGGTACGCGTGGAGCGCGGCACGCATGGCGTCGATCGAAGCCGTCGGCTCGGCGGCGGCGCGAAGCCGTCCTCCCACCAGACGTCGAGCACCTCCACGCGGGCTCCGTCCCGGTCGATCCGCGGTTCGATCCGGCCGACGAAGCGGTCGCCGAAGACGATCGGGAGCACGTAATAGCCCCAACGGCGCTTCGCCGGCGGGAAGAAGCCCTCCCACACGTAGTCGAAGTCGAACAGGCTCGCGAGGAGGGCGGTGTCCCACAGCAGCGAGTCGAACGGGGCGATGAACGCGACGGAGGGCGGCGGCTCCGGCGGCGCCTGCAGCAGCGCGAGCTCCTCGGCGAGGACGAAGCGCTTGCCGCGCACGCCCTCGACCTCGACGGGCACGAGCGCGCCGAGCTCGACCAGCTCCTTGCGCAGCTCGTTGCGCCCCGGCGGCTCCGGCGATTCGCGGGCGAACGTCGAACGCCGCCGGCGCCGCCGGCGCCAGAGCAGGCCGTGGGCGCGGTACCGGGACAGCAGCTTGTGCCGGAGCTGTTCTCGCTCCGGCACCTCGTGCGCGAGCAACTCGGCCGGGAGCAGCCGTTCGAGGAGGTCGTAGTACCGACGGTTGCCGTCGCGCCGCGCGAGGCCGATCACGCCCGTGACGGTGTACGCCTCGAGCACGGCGCGCACGGCGTTCTCCGGCATCCCGAACCAGTCCTTCGTCGGTCCGCTCTCTCGCTCGAAGTCGAGCGAGGACAGCGGCCCGTCCGCGCGGATCCGTTCGAGCACGCGCTCGGCCACCGCGGCGTTGTCGGCGAGGGCCGCGGCGTGGAACCGAGGCCCCTTGCGGCCCATGGCATGACGGAACCAGGGAACTCGCTCGTCGGGACGAACGACAGCGCCTTGTTGGTCGCCTCGAAGATCTCGCGGCGTTCGTAGAGCACGTCGCACCAGGCGGGCTCGTAGCCGGCGACGCGCGCGTGCAGCACGAGGTCGTGGTTCCGGCCGGCGACCGCGATCGGGTCGAACTGGATCGACCCGAACTTCCGGAAGACCTCGAGCACCGCGTCGGGCCACCCTCGAGGACTCGCGCAGGCGCCAGGAACTGCCGCGCCACGAGGAAGCGACGCGCGGCGTCGGCCGTTGCAGCTCGCGGAGAGGACGCTGTCCGCTGGGCGAGCGCCGTCTTCCACGCTCGCCAGACAGACGTCTGAGTAGGGTCCGGGCACGGCGCAAGTGACTGGTGTCCACCGAGGCACGTCGGATCGTGGAGAGACGGTGAGCGCGATGACCGGAAGCTTTGAACAAGCCGCGGAACCCTAGCGCCCGTCTCTGCGCGTGCGGATCATCGCCGCCCGCGTGCTGACCGTTGTGGCGATCCTGCTCGCGCTCGTCGGGGATGGTCGCGTTCTATGTCGAGAACACGGCTCTCGATCCGGACGGCTTCGAGACGATCTCGCGCAACATGATCGAGAACGACGAGATCCGAACACAGGTCGCAGCCAAGTCGGTCGACACGCTGTTCGAGAACGTCGACGTCGAGGCGGCGATCGCCGAGCAGCTGCCTCCCGCACAGCAGGGGCTCGCACCGGTTCTGGCCGGTCTCGCGCGCTCGGGCGCAGATCGGGCAGCAGACGCCGCGCTCGAACGGCCACGCGTGCAGACGGTGTGGGTGGAGGTGACGACCAGGGCGCAGCGCCAGCTCGTGCGGCTGTTGGACGACAAGAACGAGTTCATCCAGACCGAGGGCGGCGCGGTCGTGCTCGACCTGCGTCCGATCGTCATCCAGATCGGCGACCAGGTCGGCGGTGATCGGAAAGGTCGCCGAGAGGATGCCCGAGTCCTCGGGAAGATCGCGATCATCGACGAGAGCCAGCTCGCGACGGCACAGTCGATCACGAAGATCCTGCGCGCCGTCGCCGACTGGATGTGGCTCGTCGCGCTCGCGGTCGCCGCGCTCGCGATCTGGCTGGCGCGCGGGCGCCGCAGGCTCGAGCTCCGTGCGCTCGCGATCGGCGTGCTCGTCGTAGGGCTGCTGATGCTGGCTGTGCGCCGCTTCGCCGGCGACTACCTCGTCGACACAGCTCGTGAAGGACGACGCGGTCAAGCCGGCCGGCACACGAGGCCTGGAGCATCCTCACGCAGACCCTCGCCGACCGCGCCTGGGTGTGGATCATCCTCGGCGTCGTCACGCTCCTCGGAGTCTGGTTCGTGGGCGAGACTCGTCGTGCGGCAGATGCGCGCCGTGCGGCGCGCCCCGTCTTGGAGAAGCGCGTCACGACCTACGCCCTTGCGGCCGGCGCTCTGCTCGTGCTCGCACTCGTCGCTCCGGCCATCGCCCGCGGCTGGTTGTCGGCGCTGGTGCTGCTCGCCCTCATCATCGTCGGCGTGGAGGTAGTCCGAAGCGTCGTCCTGCGAGAAGCACCGCAAGGCGACCCGCTAGCGACAGCGGCTGGCCCCAGCACGCAGGCCCGCGAGCTCGCGAGCTATGTGCGGATGAGGAGCGCGGGCTCGCAGACGCTGGGGCTTGCTCGTCATCTTTCGCCTCTACGGCGGTGTAGGCAGCACTCCCTCCGAGCAGACCGCATCGAGCACCCATCGGCTCGAGCTCGTCGTCACGCGGCAACCGAGTGAGCGCAGATAGTCGGTAACGGCATAGCGGGGCGTGGGTGCCTCCACGCGGGAGACAAGCCGAGTCCCGCAGTGAATCTCAAACATCCTCACGCGGAAGTTGAGTACCTCGCAATGTCCACTCACGCAAACTCGGCTCACGAGCTACCCGCGGATTGAGGAGCGTATCACCGGAAGCGGGCGGGCTGAAACGAAGCAAAGCCGGCACTCAAGTCTTGCGCAGCCGGCGCGAGAACGCACGAGAAACGGTGAAGGCCAGCTTCAGCCGTCGCCTGTGCCTGAAGACGTCCCGTGCGAATCGGAGGTGCCGTCTGAGGCTGACAGACGAGCAGCGCCAAAGCAATGACCGCCGCGATGCGCCGGGGAGTGAGACCGTGCCCGTGAGATCTCGATCGGTCTCCGGCGGGCGCTCGGCACTGGGACAGCATCGTCCACGGAGGCGCGCATCCCTGCCATGGCCCGGATCGTCGAGACGCTCAGGATCGACGGGCGGGAGCGGGAGCTGACGGGCGGGTGAGGAACCAGGGGTCAGGCTCGGATTCGCCCGACCAAGATCCTGGCGAGACGTATCGCCTCCCCAGCGGGAGAGGTAAAGGGGAGGAGCGCTCTGCTGCCGCCGCGCGCCAGTCTTCGTGCCGCGGAGTCGGCCAAAATGATGCGTGGCTTCGTCTGCTCCACGCAAACGTGAGAAACGCGATCAAGCCGGCTTGATCGCCATGCAGACCTTATACAGACATGAAGTCCCCCGGTCCCCGTTTCCCTATCAGACGATCAAACTGGCACTTCGCTTCCCGTCTGCTCGACGGTGGTCGGTATGTGCGGGTTCGGCTTCACCACGCTTTAGGCATCCGTCGTGCTCGCAATAAGGATGCCGCGCCGATGGTGCGGCGGCATCTCGGCAGAGGCACTCGGCAGCCGATGAACTGGGGCCGCCCTGCTCATGCTCCGGGATCTGGCGTGGAGTGCTGGATCGTCGTGACGACCACCGTCGCGCAGAACGCTCTCACGCGCGGCGGAACTGGGTCGCTAAAGCCGCCGCTGGAGTGGCGAACGACGGCGCACCCAGACTCGCGAGCTGCCCGCGGATCGAGCTAGGGAGCGCTCGTCTCAGCGCTCTGGCACCGCTCCGCCGCCATGGCGTGATCGCATGTCGTCGGTCGCCACCTGCGGTGTCGCTGCCTGACCTGCGCAGATGAAGCCCCCGGGAGGAGCAAAGGCTCGAAACGAAGCTTGAGTTACGAGCCAGATCGCTCTCTTTCTCATATGCGCCTCCCTTCGCGGATCACGGCCAGTTTACTCCTGGTGGTGAGGTACCTCAGCCCTGTCGAGCTCGTCGCGCTAGGCCGTGACCTGCATCTCCTCGGCGATCGTCGCGAGTGCTGTCGCACCGCGATCCAGAACGCGACTCGGCGCCCTCGAGGCGGTCGACGAACTCAGGCCGACTACACCGCACCTTCGAGACTCAATACGACGATCATCGCGGCGGTGATCGTGAGTCGCCCACGACGAAAGTCGCGCCTGCCGCGAGCAGTCGGCGAGCGCCTCCCTGTTAATTTCGGTCTGACCGATACGAGGGTCGCGCTCCACTTTGTCCGTGTGACCCATTCGCGGGCTAAGCGGTTGGCGTGTCTAAGACTTCTCGCCTTCCGATGTACTGGGCGTGACACCCTCAGCGTCCATGACGGCCATCACGAAGATCCTCTCGCGCGTCCTCACCACCAGTCGATGATCGGCCACGACGTTCGCGCGCAGTTGAAGAGTTAGTCGCGGCCGACCGTGTCCGGAACGGCCATCTGAGCCTGAACGCCTACGCTCCTCCGTCGCTGCCTCCGAGATCCCGCTTATCCGAGCGCGACGATGAGCCGCGAGACCAGAGAAGCTAATACCGACGATCAGTGCCCGATCGTCGAGTCGAGGAGTTGGCCATCGAGCCCGCGCATCGTGGCGTGGTGTGCGCAAACGCGGGAGCCACTCGTCGGCGAGCGCCATCGCCCGCCATGCCACCGCCCGTACGCCCCTGCGGCCTGCGGACGATGCTTGTTGAGCTTTGCCTCCTCAGCTGCTCGCTGCAGTCGACGACGCTCACGGGCTAAGGCGCGGTCACGCGGACCGTCGGACTCGGCGGGTGGGTTGGAGGGTGGATGCGTTCACCCAGACGACGAAGCCGAGCACCGCCAGCGCCGCAATCCCCCAGGGGCAGCAAGCCTCCCATCGCTTCCAGCTTATTCCACGCCGTTCACCGCTTGAAACAGTGGGCTGCTCCAGCTTTGTGCTTCACCACTCCCGCGCAGGTCTTCCGGCGTTGCCAGGATGGGCGCACCTGGGATCGAACCAGGGACCTCTCGCGTGTGAAGCGAGCGCTCTCCCGCTGAGCTATGCGCCCGGGCGCGCCAAGGGTATCGGAGGCCCTGGTACGTTCTCGCCCATGGCGCCGGCGACGCTCACCCCGCCACGGGAGCGCGCCAGGCGCGGGTCGGGAGCGGCCTCGGACAGGCGTGGCGCGTGATCGTTCTGAACGACGACCACAACACGTTCCAGGGCGTTGCGTACGCGCTCTCCAACGTGCATGCCCGGCGTCTCGCTACGACAAGGGCAGTGACGCTCGCGAACCGGATTCACAGCTCGACGGTCAGGCGATCGTCTGGTCGGGCGAGAAGGAGACCGCAGAGCTGTACTGGACTCAGCTTGCGGGACTTCGGTCTCACCATGGCGCCGCTCGAGCAGTAGCGCGAATCGCCTCGCCGGACACCGTGGTAGCGTCCGGCGCGTGCTGCTGGCGCTGACCGGGTACCAGACCGCGCTCGTCGTCGTCGCTGCCTCGTTCATCGTCTTCGCGCTGGTCATGGCGCTCGTCGTCCCGCGGTCGCGCCCGTCGTTCCCGGGCAACCGGCTCGGCATCTTCCTGGTCGTCTGCGTGCCTGTTCTTCGCCGCTCAGCTGACCGCCGTCCTCGTTCTCGCCGAGATCGGCGAAGCGGACGAGCCGGCGTGGCGGAGACCACGACCGAGACGACGAGACGACCACGACCGAGACGACCACGACCGAGACGACTCCCGACGACGGAGTCCCAGACCACGGAGACGACCACGGAGAGCCGCACGCCGCAGGGCGACCCGTCGCGGGCAAAGAGGTCTTCCTGGGCGAGTCCGGCTGCTCGGGCTGCCACACGCTCGCCGACGCCGGCGTCGACCGGCACGATCGGCCCGAACCTCGACGCGCTCAAGCCGTCGCTACGACACCGTCGTCGACGCAGGTGACGAACGGCGGCGGCGGGATGCCTGCGTTCGGCGACACGCTCAGCGAGCAGCAGATCCAGGACGTCGCGGCGTACGTCTCCTCGGTCACCCAGAGCTAGCGTCGACGCCTCGCTAGGCTGCGCTCCCTGGAGAGGTGTCCGAGCGGCCTAAGGAGCGCGACTGGAAATCGCGTACGTGCTGAAAGGTGCGTCGCGGGTTCAAATCCCGCCCTCTCCGTCTGATGGCCAGCCGACGCGTCGATCGTGCTGGGCGCCGGCTCGAGCGGCGAGCACTTCGTCGGGGCGCTTCGCCGTCTCGATCCGGACGCCGAGATCACGATCGTCGAGCGCGGCGCTCGCCGGCGGCGAGTGCTCGTACTACGCCTGCCTGCCGACGAAGACGCTGCTGCGGCCGACCGAGGTCGCTCGCCGCCGCGACGAGCGCGCCCGGCGCCGCCGAGGCGGTGACCGGAGAGATCGACGTCGAGCGCGTCGCTCTGGTGGCGGGACCAGGTGACGGACGGGCGCGACGACTCGTGGCACGCCGGCTGGATCGAGGACCAGCGCGCCGAGCTCGTGCGCGGCGAGGCGCGCGTCGTGCGACCTGGTGTCGTCGCAGTCGGCGAGCGCGAGACTCGAGTACGACGAGCTCGTGGTCGCGACCGGATCCGTGCCGGCGATTCCACCGCTCGAGGGTCATCGGCGACGTCGACTACTGGACGAATCGCGAGGCGATCTGGGCGAGCAGCATCCCGGCCAGCCTGGTCGTGCTCGGAGGCGGCGCCCGTCGGTGTCGAGCTCGCGCAGTTCTTCCGCCGGATGGGCGCCGACGTCACGCTCGTCGAGAACAGCGGCCATCTCCTCGCTCGCCTCGATGCGGACGCCGGGTCGCTGCTCGCCGAGCGGTTCGCGCAGGACGGGATCCGCGTTCTCGTCGAGACCCGCGCCGACAGCGTCGAGGCGGTCGTCGATGGAGCTCGCCTGCACCTCGTCCGGTGAGGCGATCGACGCGGCTCGACTGCTGGTCGCAACCGGACGCAGGCCGAGCGTCGAAGGGCTCGGGCTCGAGTCGCTCGGCGTCGAGATCACGCAGCGCGGCGTGACCGTCGACGATCGACCTGTCGGCCGGCGACGGCGTCTGGGCGATCGGGGACGCGGCGGGCGTCGGTCTCCTCACCCATCTCGGCAAGTACCAGGCGCGGGTCGCCGCGGCCAACATCGCGGGCGGCTCGGCGCGCGCCGACTATCGCGGCGATCCCGGCGGCCGTCTTCACCGATCCGCAGGTGGCGTCGGTCGGCGTGATGGACGGGGACGGCGTCGTGACCGCTCGCTACGAGATCGCGGGCGGCCGGCTCTCGACGTACGAGCGCCCGAGGAAGCCGGGCTTCGTCAAGGTCGCGGCGGACTCTGCTCGGCGGGTTCTCGTCGGCGCCGTCGCGGTCGGGCCGGAGGCGGGCGAATGGCTCGGGCAGCTGACGCTGGCCGTTCGCGCCGAGGTTCCGATCGACGTCCTGCTCGACACGATCCAGCCGTATCCGACGTTCTCCGAGGCGATCTTCAACGCCGTCCTCGAGCTGTCGTCGGCGCTCGACGGCTGAGCGCGACATGCCCGAGGGCGACAGCCTTCATCGGATCGCGCGACGCCTGCAGCTGCTCGTCGGTGAGCGCGTCGAGGCCGAGAGCCCGCATCCGCGTGGAGCGGCGACCGGGGTTGCGCGCGCCGTCGACGGTCGCGTCCTCGAGCACGTCGGAGCCGTCGGAAAGCACCTCGTCCTGCGATTCGAGGGCGGCGTGGTGGTGAGGAACCATCTGCGGATGACCGGGCGCTGGCGCGTCGATCCACGCGGACGCACGCTCGCGTGGCCGGCCGTGGCTCGTCCTTCGCGGCACGGCCTGGGAAGCGACGCAGTGGAACGGTCCCGTCCTCGCGTTGGGCGACGTGCCGCCTGGCCGAGTCGGGCCGACCTGCTCGCGTCCGAGACGGAGCCGAGCGCGGTCGTCGCGCGCATCCGACGTGTCGATCAGTCGCGACTGCTGGGGGAAGTGCTCGTCGACCAGCGGGTCGTCGCGGGTGTCGGGAACATGTGGCTCGCCGAGACGCTCTGGCATGCGCGGCTGTCTCCGTGGTCAGCGGTCGGCGACGTCGAGGACACCGAGCTCAGCGAGGCGCTCACCTGGGCGCGAGACGAGATGCTTGCGGCTGTGCTCGACGCGCGTCCGCGCCCGCAGCGTCTACCGCAAGGCCGGAAGACCCTGTCCCCGGTGCGGCGAGCCGATTCGCTCGCGCGGCCTCGGCGACGCAAACCGCACCGCGTACTGGTGCCCGGCGTGCCAGCCGACGGCCGATTCAGCGGAGAGGGAGGGATTCGAACCCTCGACGAGCGGATTCACCACCCGTAACGCCTTAGCAGGGCGCCGCCTTCAGCCACTCGGCCACCTCTCCAGGGTCGCTCAGGATATCCGGACGACCTAGCGGGCTCTCGTAGCCCGCCTCCGGGGACGCGGCTACCCTGTGCGTCCACGGAGGGGTGCCGGAGCGGTCGAACGGGGCGGTCTCGAAAACCGTTAGGCGTGCAAGCGCCTCCAGGGTTCAAATCCCTGCCCCTCCGCCTAGCTGAGAGGTCGACGTTCCCGCTGTGCAGGGGTTTCGTCGCCTCGCTCCGATACTTGACACGTTCGCGAAGATTGACGGTAGTTGGTACTTCGCCGAGCGGAAGCTCCTCCTCGACTGGAGCGAGACGCGACCGTCGACTCCGGGGACGTGATCCCCAGACGGCACGACCTGTCGGCTTCGGCACCAATCGCCGTCACGGAGGAATGAACGTGTCAGCACCCGCCAGCCCACTGCTCTCCCCGTCGCAGCTCGCGGCTCTCGCCGAGATCGGCGAGGAGCGCTCGGCGCCCGTCGGTGAGCTGCTGTACCGGGTCGGCGATCGCACCTACCCGTTCATCGCAATCCTCGAAGGAGAGGTCGCGATCATCGACGCGGCCGGGAACGAGCTCATCCGGCACGGGCCCTCGGGCTTCCTCGGCGAGCTGAACCTGCTCTCGGGGCAGACGGTCTTCGTGAGCGCGCTCGTGACCGAGCCGCTGCGCTACATCGCCGTCGCCCGCAGCGCGCTGCGCTCGCTCCTCAACGAGGACGGCCCGCTCAGCGACCTCCTGCTCTCCACGTTCATCTCCCGGCGCGAGGCGCTGCAGAGCGTGCAGGGGATCGGCCTGGAGATCGTCGGCCCGCACGATTCGGAACCGACGATGCGAATGCTGGAGTTCGCGCGCGCGAACCGGCTCCCGTACACCTGGGAGGATGCCGCCCCGCCCGGCGGCGGCGCGTTGCCGCTCGTGCGGCTGCCCGGCGGTGGAGAGCTGCACGGTCCAACCGCCGGCCAGGTGCTGCGCGCTCTCGGGATCGGCCTCGAGCTCGCGCCTCGCGAGGAGGTCGACCTGCTGATCGTCGGCGCCGGCCCGGCAGGCCTCGCGGCCGCGGTTTACGGCGCCTCCGAAGGGCTCGACACCCTCGTCGATCGAGGCACCGCGCTCGGCGGCCAGGCCGGGTCGTCCCGCCGGATCGAGAACTACCTCGGCTTTCCCGCCGGGATCAGCGGCACCGAGCTCACGAGCCGCGCAGTCACCCAGGCGCGCAAGTTCAACGCGCGCACCGCGACGCCGTATCGCGCCCTCTCGCTCGAACCGGGGAACGGTCGGCATCTCGTCCGGCTCGAGGACGACCGGGAGGTCGCAGCGCGCGCTGTGCTGCTCGCGACAGGCGCCCAGTACCGGCGGCTCCCGGTCGACCGTCTTGCCGAGTTCGAGGGACTGACTGTCTTCTACGCCGCCGGGGCGCCCGAGGCCCAGCTCTGCGCCGGTTCACGTGTCGCGGTCGTCGGCGGCGGCAACTCCGCCGGCCAGGCCGCGGTCTGGCTCGCCCGTGGCGGCGCGCTCGTCACTCTCCTCCACCGCCGCGCGGACCTCCGCGAGACGATGTCGGACTACCTCGTCCACGAGCTCGAGCGGTACGGCGTCGCCGTTCGAGACCGGAGCGAGATCGCCGCGCTCCACGGCGAAGACGGGCACCTCGCGGCCGTCACGCTCACGAGCGGCGAGCGCGTTCCCTTCTCGTTCATGTTCCTTTCCTCGGCGCGCTTCCGTGCACCGAGTGGCTCGACGACACCGTCGGCCGCGACCACGACGGCTTCATTCTCACCGGCGCGGCAGCGAACATGGACAACCTGCTCGAGACCGATGTTCCCGGCGTGTTCGCGGCCGGCGACGTCCGCTCCGGGTCGACCAAACGGTGCGCCACCGCCGTCGGCGAAGGGGCGATGGCAGTCCAATTCGTCCACACGCACCTCGCCCGCACCGCCACCGTTCAAGAAGCGCGATGAGCTCTCGTAGAGGGCGCGCGCTAGAAAACGAGGCCTAGGTCGAGCGTGATCTCCGACTCGACGGGTGACTCTGTGAGCACGCTGGTGATCCAACCCTCGATCTGCTGCGCGATCTCATCCCACCCGTCGGCGGCCATCATCAGGTGTGGACGACCCGCGAACTCGATGTAGTCCGTCTGTGCGTCTGACTTCTCGTACTTCTCGAACTGCTTCTTGGCGAGGGAGGCGGGAACGGTGTTGTCCTTCTCTGCGCCGACGATGAGCAGTGGAGCGCGCTCGTCGCGCTTGAAGTGAACCTCGGTCGGCGGGTGCAGATGGAAGTTCGCGAAGCCCGCTTCGTAGAAGATCTGGCCCGTCTCGGGCACGGCGTAGCGCTCGTAGGCTTCTGCTGCCGTCCTCGGCCGTGAACGTGTTCACGAAGCCGAACGTGAACTCTTCGAGCGTGAGCGGCACGATGCCGTGCCACCTCGACGGATGCGCGAGCGCAGGGGAGGCCGCTTTGAGCGACGAGAAGGGCAGCACGAGGATGCCCTTGGGAGGCGCAGGGCTCATCGCCACGCCGGCCCTTCCGAGTCCGCGATCGAGCAGTAGCTCGACAATCAGCCCGCCGAACGAGTGGCCGATGAGGACCGGGGGCCTCATCGAGGCCTCGATCTGCTCCTCGTAGTGGTCGACGATCTCGGTCAGACCGAGGCCCTTGATCTCGTCGGTCGCCTCGCGAAGCTCCGCGACGTCGCCTTCGCTTGCGCGGCCACTCCGGGCGCGGACACGTCATAGCCGCGAGCCTCGAAGAACTCCGCGAAGTTCTCCCAGCTTCGGGCCGAAAGCCAGGCCCCGTGAATGAACATGATCGGAGGCTGGTGACTGGCAGTGGCGTCCACGGCGATACCTCCTGATTGGGTGGTCACCGAACAGGCTATTCGTTACCTCCCGCGTCGTGGCAGTGCCCTACACCGGATCGTGACTAGTTGGCTTCGCTATTGCTGGATAGCGCCCGACAACCGCCGGAGGTCTCTGACATCTGCATCGTCCGGGTCCCGCCCCAGCTTCCGTAGCGCGCGGCGCTGGCGCAGTAGATCCCAGCATTGGTCGAGCGAAACCTTGAGCTGTTGCAGCCGTTCGCTGTCGGCCGGGGTCGCGTGTCCGGCCGCTCCCGTCCCCATAGTTCGTGCTCTTCCGCAACGAGCTGCTCGATGCTTCCATGAATCTGCGAGTCGTCCATCGAGACCTCCTGAGGTTCGGGTTCGGCGAATGGCGTCGAGCACGGCTCGCACAAGCTCGGCCGCGGGCTCTGGGACACCGTACAACTGACCTCCTGCGCATCTCTCGGCCTCCTATGGCCCGTCTCGGATTCGTGATGCCGATGATGCCCGCGAGGCCGCCCGCCGGCCACCAGCACGGCGCCGATCACGACAACCTGGTGGAAAGCCTGACCGACTCGTCGTTCGCGGCAAAGGTGTCTCCGACGAGCGTGCCCGCAACGACGACGCCGACCATGGAGACGCCGACCAGCCCGGCAACACGGGCGATGGCGTTGTTGATCGCGGACGCGATATCCGGCGTCACTCTCGTCGCGCATCGGCGAGCACGGCCGCGACGAGGGGTGCGACAGTCATGCTGACAGGCCCGAACGCGAAGCAGCAGGAGCGCAGGCAGTAGATCCGTGACGTACGAGGTGTCGATGCCGGTCCGCGAGCAGGAGTAGGAGGCCCGCAGCCGCGACGAGCGGCCCGACTCCCATGAACAGACGGGGGCCGTAAGCGGTCGGCGAGCGCGCCGAAGCGGCGAGAGCGCGAATGTGACCAACGTCACCGGGAGCGTCGCCAACCCTGCCTGCACGGCGCTGTACCCGCGACCTGCTGGAGGAAGATGGTCGAGAGAAGAAGAAGAGGATGGCGAGGCCCGCGTACATGGCGCGAGCGTCTCGACGATTCCCACTGCGAAGTTCCGACGTCCAGACAGATCGAGCTTCAGCATCGGCTCGCGACGCGCGCCATTCGTAGGCAATGAACGCCGCGAACGTCGCGAGACCGCCGACCAGTGGGACAAGGATGGCCAAGCTCGACCAGCCGAAGCGAGGCTGCTCGATCAGCGCGAACACGACCCCACCGAGCCCCAGCGCGCAAAGGATCGCGCCGAGCGACGTCGACGCGCCGTGACGTGGTGCGCGCCGCCGGCGCCACCGCTGATCTGACGAGTACCAAGGTGAGGCGACCAGCGGAAGATTGAGCGCAAAGATCCAGCGCCAGGAGAGTTGGTCGACGATGACCCCGCCAGCGAGCGGGCCGACGAGCGATGCCATCGCGCCCCAGGCCGTCCAGGCGCCGATAGCGGCGGCGCGCTCAGACGCAGGAAGGCGGCGACGATGACCGCGAGCGAGCTGGGCACAAGCAGCGCACCGGCCGCACCCTGGAGGCCGCGTGCCGCGATGGCATCGTCTCGGTGGTCGGGGCGAGCGCGCAGGCAAGCGAGAACAGCCCGAAGGCCGCGGCGCCGAGGAGAACACCCGCCGCTCGCCGTAGATGTCGCCCAGCGACCCCCGATCAGGATCAGTGAGCCCAGAGTGAGGAGATACGCGTTTGCCACCCACTGCTGTGCCTGCAAGGCTGCCGCCGAGGTCATATGCGCGATCGCAGGAGCGCCACGTTGACGACTGAGCCATCAATGGTCGCTATCCCAGAACCGAGGATGAGCCGCGACGAGCGTCGTCCGCTGCGTGCCGGTCATGCAGCTCGACCGCTCATCGTCTGCCCCTCTGGCGCTCTTCTCTCTACGTGGTGCTCGGTCTCGCGGCGTCCCAGAGGAAAAAGACGAACGGTCCGACGATCGGGGAAGACGAGGATCAGGATGATCCAAACGACTTTCGCCGCGACCCCGAGGTCATCCCGCATGACAACCCTGTACGCGACGATGAGCCAGACGACGATCCAGGCGACGAGCGCTGCGGTTGCGAGGAGGTACACAGGCCCAGCCTACTGCCCTAGTCGTGAATGCCGGGCGATGAGGTCTTCGCGCTTCAGCACCTTGACCTCGAGCCCGCCGAGCCGGACGTCGAACCCGGTGTCGCGCGGGATAGAGCACCTTGTCGCCCGCCTCGACGCCGCTGACGTCGGCGCCGACTGCGGTCACGATTCCCGCGCGGCATGGCGCTGCCTCGGTCGCCGGACGCCGGGAGGATGAGCCCTGCGCGGGTCTCCGATTCGTCCGACACGGGCTGCACGACGACGAACTCGTCGAGCGGCTCGAGCGTGGCGTCGATGCTTCGCGACTCCTCGATCACCGCTCTAACGATACGCGCGCGCTCGCGAGGGATGTTCGCAGGAGCACGTGCGAGGTAGATTCGCCGCTTCACGTCTCGACAGGAGAGTTGCGATGAAACGAACCGTGCTCGCAGCTCGCGCTTGGCACTGTGCGCCGATAACCGCGTCCGTCGCATCGGCCCAGGGATCGCCGCCCACGAAGCAGGCCGGGAAGGCTCATCGTCGGCTTCGACCTGCCGGCCCCGGGCTTCTGGAACGGGCGCGCGTCCGGGACGACGATCAAGAACCGGCACCGGCTTCGAGTACAGCCTGGGCCGGGAATCGCGAAGGCGATGGGCATCTCGAAGGTCGAGTACCTGCGGGCGCCGTTCGCGACGATCCTCGTCGGCGGTACGAAGAAGTACGACTTCGCGCTCGAGGAGACGACGATCACGGTCGCACGGGCGAGGGTCATCGGCTTCTCGGCCCCGTACTTCAACGCGAATCAGGGCGTGACTGATCGCCAAGGGCGTCGCGAAGCCCAAGAACCTCGCTGACCTGAGGAGGCTGCAGACCTGCGGTGTAGAAGGACACCACGGGTCTTTCGTTACATCCAGCACAAGCTGCGCCCGCCGAAGAAGCCGCTCGTCTACTCGGCGTCGCACCACTGCCGTCTTCGACGCGGTCGAAGCCGGTCGCTGCCAGGCGCTCATCTACGACGTGCCGATCATCGTGTCGCAGGCAAACAAGAAGAAGGGCGCGTACGGCGGCGTCGTCGCTCAGATCGTCACCGGCGAGAGCTACGGCGCGGTGATGGAGAAGGGAGCGCGCTGAAGCCCTTCGTCGATCGGGCGATCAGGAAGCTGAAGGCGAACGGGACGCTCAGCAAGCTGCAGACGCGCTGGTTCGGCTACAAGGACAGCGACTTCCCGGTTCTTGAAGTAGGCAGTCACTAGTCGCCGGAGGGAGGTCGAGCGTGGGGAGTTCCTGCACACGTTCTTCAGCCCGCTCGACCTTCTCCGCGCGGTGCCCCAGGTCTGGGACGGGTTCCAGACCAACATCAAGCTGATGGTCGTCGCCGAGGCGCTCGTTCTCGTCTTCGCACTTCTCATTGCGATCGTCCGCGGACTGCCCGGACGGGCCGCCGTCCCGCTGCGTGTCGTCGGCGTCGTGTACACGGACATCTTCCGCGGCGTCCCGCTCGTGCTCGTCCTCCTGATCGTCATCGGCGGGCTCCCGCGCTGAATGCGGGGTTCATCTCCGACCTCTCGCTCTTCTTCTTCGGGCGTCTCGCGATCACGCTCGTCTACACCGCGTACGTGACCGAGGTGTACCGGGCCGGGATCGAGTCGGTGCACCCGAGCCAGCGCATGGCGGCGCCGCTCGCTCGGTCTGAGCTACATGCAGGCCATGCCGCTTCGTCGGTCCTTCCGCAGGCGATGCGGCGCGTGATCCCGCCGCTCCTGAACGACTTCATCGGGCTGCAGAAGGACACGGCGCTCATCTCGCGTCATCGGCCTCACGTCGAGGCAGCTGCGCAGGCGGGCTTCTACGCCACCGACTACTTCAACTTCACGCCGGATTACATCGTCGCGGCGGTCTTCTTCATCATCCTCACGATCCCGCTCGCCCGCTTCACGGACTACCTGCATCACGGCAGCGCGAGCGGCGCGAGCGGGCTCAGGCGTTGTGAGCTCGACGAACTCGCACTTCGTCACGCTCGAGAACGTCACCAAGCGCTTCGGCGAGCTCGAGGTGCTGCACGGGATCGACCTCGCGGTCGATCTCGCACCAGGTCGTCTGCCTGATCGGCGCGTCGGGCTCCGGGAAGTCGACGCTCCTCCGCTGCATCAACCTGCTCGAGCACGATCGACGAGGGCGACGATCGTCGTCGACGGTCAGGTGCTGACCGGGCGAAGCGTGGACGTCAACGCGCTGCGGCGCGAAGATCGGCATCGTCTTCCAGGCGTACAACCTCTTCCCGCACATGACCGTGCTCGAGAACGTGACGCTCGCGCCGACGCGCAGGCGCTCAAGCTGTCCAAGCGGGGACGCGCGTGCACGCAGGCGACGCGAGCTGCTCGTGCCGCTTCGGGCTCGCGGACAAGGCGACCGAGTACCCGGACCGCCTCTCCGGCGGCCAGCAGCAGCGCGTCGCGATCGCGCGCGCGCTCGCGATGCAACCCGAGCCTCATGCTGCTCGACGAGGTCACGAGCGCGCTCGACCCGCAGCTCGTCGGCGAGGTGCCTGGCGTCGATCCGCGAGCTCGCCGAACGACGGGATGACGATGATCATCGCCACGCACGAGATGAGCTTCGCGCGCGAGCATCGCGGACAAGTGTGCTTCCTCGACGAGGGCGTGATACGCGGGAGGGACCGCCCTCGGAGATCTTCTCCGCACCACGGGAGGGGCAGAACCCGAGAGTTCCTGGCGCGCGTGCTCGAGGCGGGTCGGGCTTGATCGCGCGAATCCGCCGAGCACCGA
>ERZ1370068.6185-contig-5185_pt1 | contig 44156 bp, 60 predicted proteins | sample MGYA00561227_ERZ1370068 | MGnify/ENA primary metagenome ERZ1370068 (study PRJEB38410, sample SAMEA6850437) | metagenome | study: Metagenomic assessment of the ecological functions of the soil: analysis of the soil microbiota associated with the...
TGGCCCCAAGGCTCCATGGCAAGAGTGCAATAGGTGTGGTAGAGCGTGTCCCCCACGGCGGTAGCTGGCTGACCCGCCAGCGGATTCACCCCTTACCGCGCCACCGCCTGATCGAAACCGTAGGCCAGCTGCAGCGATCCCAACCTGCCAGTGCTTCCTCGCCAGCCGTGACCGGTGCCCGCCGGGACGGTGTGGCGCGGGGATATCGCCGCGCTGGTAGGGAGATCGACCGCCGAGATCATCGCGTCGAACCAGGGCACCAGGTGGAGCGCATCATCGCGGGATGGCACGTCGTTGTAGTAGAAGTCGCACGACGCCGAGCCCAACCAGCAGGACGAGGGCGGAAGCGCGCCGGGGACTTACGCCGCATGGCGCACCTCCACCGCACCGGCGTCCCGGACGACCCGCTCGATCTCCGAACTCTCGCCGCCGACGGGCACGAAGATGCCGATCCGGTCATCCGAGAAGGAAGGGTCGTAGGCCAGGCCGGTGGTTCTGGCTGGGTCAGACCGAGCAGCACCAGTCCGTCGACCGTGCTGAGTGCGCCGATCAGCACCGTCAGCTCGAACATGATCACCACGTATGGCGGCACGGCGGCGATGCGGCTTGCCGCCCACCAGCAGGCGGCCAGTCGAGCGACATCCAGTAGTCGTCATCGCCGAGCCCGGCGAGCACGCCGGTCACGCCGCCGATGAGGGTGAAGAGACCGCACTGGGCTGTTGGTGATGCCCAGGGCCTCCTCGAGCTCGTGGTTCGGCGCGGCACGAGTAGACCGTGAAGTCGTCGCGCCCTGGCCCGAAGCGCCTGGATGGCATCGACAGGCAGCGTCGATAGTGGACGAAGGATGGCGAGGACGCCGGGATGGCTTGATCGGCCATCAGTGCGCCTCCTCCTGAGCCGCGGCATCGGGATCATCTCCTTGAGTCTCCTGGATCGCGACGACCGGGAAGGTCCGGGCGAAGAGCAGGAACCACATGCCGAACCAGCCGAACGAGCCCGAGCAGAATGCCCCAGTCGGCCCAGGTCGGGGTCATCATGACCCCAGGCCCACGGGTCGTAGTCGTTGCTCAGGCTCGAGACTGATGATCGACGTAACGCTCGAACCACATCCCGATGTTGATGAAGATCGAGATGACGAACAGCGCCGTGAGGTTGGTCCGGATCTTCCGGAACCAGAGCAGCTGCGAGACGAAGGCGTTGCAGATGATCATCGGTCCAGCCGGCCCACCACATCGGCCCGAAGGCGCGGCGCCAGAAGGTGGTCTGCTCGAAGGTGTTGCCGCTGTACCAGGCCGACGAAGTACTCCATCGCGTAGGCGTAGAACAGGATCGAGCCGGTGAGCAGGGTGAGCTTGGCCGAGATTGTCGAAGTGATACTCGCTGATCATGTGCTCGAGCTTGAGCGCCTTGCGCAGCGGGATCAGCAGGGTGAGCACCATCCCGACGCCGGAATAGATGGCGCCGGCCACGAAGTACGGCGCGAAGATGGTCCCGTGCCAGCCCGGGATGATCGACATCGCGAAGTCCCAGGACACCACCGAGTGCACCGAGAGCACCAGCGGGGTGGCCAGCGGCCGCCAGGTAGAGATAGCGCCCGGGTGTAGTGCCGCCACTGGTTGTCGGTGCCCTTCCAGCCCAGCGAGCAGATCTTGTACACCTTGTGCCGCCAGCCGGCGCATCTTGTCCCGGCATCGCCGCGACGTCCGGCACCAGGCCCACGACAGAGGAACGTGGTGGAGACCGTGAAGTAGGTGGAGATGGCGAAGCACGTCCCAGATCAGCGGCGACTTGAAGTTGGGCCAGAGATCAGCGCTGGTTGGGATACGGCAGCAGCCAGTAGAAGAACCACTGGCGGCCGATGTGGATGATCGGGAAGAGCGCCGCGGTCATGACCGCGAAGACCGTCATCGCCTCGGTGGAGCGGTAGACCGCGGTGCGCCACGGCGAGCGGAACAGGAACAGGATCGCCGAGATCAGCGTGCCGGCGTGGCCGATGCCGATCCAGAAGACGAACGTGGTGATGTAGACCGCTCCACATGACCGGCGGCTGGTATACCCGCCAGGCCCAGCCCGTCCTTGAGCAGCATCATGAAGGTGCTGAGGCCGACCAGGAACATCGCCGACGCGCCGAGCAGCGCGATGCAGTAGCCGCGGCTCGGCGGTGCCGAGCGTGCTCACGACGTCGCGGGTGACCTCGGCGTGGGTCTGGGTCGGATGGTGCGGCTCGTGGGCCATGACGGCCATTGCTCAGGCCTCCGTCCGGTGGAGGACCTTGGCCAGGTAGGTGATCGCACGGCCGCACGTTGAGCTCCTCGAAGACGTGATAGCCCGCGGTGGTTCGCCTGAGTGCCATGACCACCGGCTCTCGGGATCCTTCATGTTGCCGAAGACGATCGCGCCCGGACGGGCAGGCCTGGGCGCAGGCGGTGATCGACGTCGCCGTCATCGAGCTGGCCGGTCGCTCCAGCCGCGCCTGGCGTCTGCGCCCCGCGGATCCGCTGGACACAGAAGGTGCACTTCTCCATCGACGCCGCGGGCCCGCACCGTCACGTCGGGATTGAGCTGCAGGTTGAGCGGCTCCGGGAACGCCTTCTTGGCGTAGGCGAACCAGTTGAAGTACCGCGACCTTGTAGGGGCAGTTGTTGGAGCAGTAGCGGGTACCCACGCAGCGGTTGTAGACCTGGCCGTTGAGCCCGTCCGGCGGTGTGGTAGGCCGCGTACACCGGGCAGACCGGCTCGCAGGGCGCGTTGCGTCGCAGTGCTGGCAGAGCATCGGAATGAACCGGGCTCGAGCGGCTCGCCGGTGCTCGCCCGCCTCCCAGTACCGCTCGATGCGCATCCAGGTCATCTCCCGGCCCCGCAGCATGTCGTCCTTCGCCCACATGGGGATGTTGTTCTCGGCGTAGCACGCGCGGTGACGCAGGCCGAGCAGCCGGTGCACTTCGCGAGGTCGATCGCCATCCCCCACATCGGATGCTCGTCGGCGTAGGCCGCCGTGCTTCCGCTTCTGCCAGCTGCGACTTCGCTGAAGCCCGTGATCGCCTCGACCTCGCGCGTCGGTGTTCGGTCCTCGTGCTCCGCGTGACCCTCTCCGCTGCAGTCGAGCGCGCTGGAGTGAGGCCCTTCTTGCGCCTGCTCCAGAGTCATGTGCGTCGGCGATGCCGCGACCCAAGCTGGCGCGGTATTGCCCTCGGTCTTGGCGAGCTTCAGTAGCGCACCGGTCTTGTCAGCGGTGACGCGGGTCGACGAGTAGGGCAGGAATCCGTTCCCATCCTTCGCGTCGAGCAGATCGAGCGCGTTGACTCCGCGATCCCTTCGCATAGTCGCCGTAGGCGGTGTGGCCCAGGCCGAGCGGAACGGCCACCACGTCCGGGTGCAGTCCGGGATAGATGTACGCCGGGAGCTCGACGCTGCCGTGCGGCGAGGTGAGCCGCAGGATCTCTCCCTCGCGCACGTCCAGCCGCCGCGGCCAACTCGGGGTGAATCTCGACCCAGGAGTGCCAGGTGATCTTGGTGACCGGATCAGACAGCTCGAGCAGCCAGGGACTGATTGGCCCGAAGCGGCCGTCGCCCAGCGACGGAAGGCGTAGGGCGGAACCAGTAGCTGTCGCCCCTTCCGCGCGTCGTAATGATGGCCGCGGAGTCGTAGGCCGATCTGCTGGCTCCGGCTGCGAGGCGAACGGGAGTGCGGCGCTACTCCGGGTACACCGCCGCCGCTGCTGCAGCGCGCGCGCGCCAAAGCCCTCGGTATCCTTCGCGGCGCACCCTGCGCCCGTGCGACGGTCTGCCACTGACTCTTCGAGGTGCGCCTCCCGTGATGGCGCGTTGAACCGGCCGAAGGCGCCACCACGCCTTCTGGGCCGCCTGAGCAGCGTCGCCGGTGGCCATGTCCATTGAAGACCGGCTGCATCACCGGCTGCATCAGGCCGATCACGCCCGCGACGGGGCGTTGCGGTCGTCCCACCGCTCCAGGGCGTGGATGCTCGGCAGCAGCAGGTCGCACAACGCGGCGGTCTCGTCGAGATACAGCGCGAGGTGAGACACCTGAAGCGGCACCTTCTTCGAATCGCCCGGCGAAGCCCTCCCTTGCGCGGGCAGCGAGTAGACCGGGTTGGCTTCGTGCACCAGCACCAGTCCGATCTGCCGCCATCCATCATCGGATCCGAGCGCTTCGATCGCGTCGTAGCCCTTCGCCACCGTCGAGGTCGGCCCCGAACTTCACGGTGAGGCCGACGTTCCCTGCGATGTAGTTCAGCAGGTTCACCGCGGCGCACAGGTCAAGCGGCGCGCGCGATGCTGATTACCGATTCCGCCGGCCACCGCTGAGACTCGGCCTGGCCGAGGCGAATTCCCGCGAGCCACCCGGCGGATCACTCCGGCGCCGACGCCGCTGGTCTCCCTGAGCCTTCCGGGAGTGAATGCGGAGAGGGCACCGCGGGGCGTTCGCGTCCGCGCGGATTGCCACCCGCTCGTTCAGCAGCACGTTCGCCATGGCGAGCGCGATCGCGGTGTCGGCGCCTGGCTTGGTGGCGTGCCACTCGTCGGCGTTCATCCCGGTGAGAGACATCCGGGGGCGAATGTAGACATGCCTGCCATGGCCCCGTTGCTGCAACCGTGGGACCGGGAGAACCCGCGCTGGTTCTCCAGCGGTGACGCGCCAGTTTTCCAGGAAGTCCGGCGCCGAAGGGAGATGATGTACTGGGCGGCGGCGAAGTCGTGGGCCGGCAGCTCGTCGGTCCCGAAGGTGCGGCATGTTGGCGGCCGTAACGCTTCGTGGGCGAAGGCTCGTACCGTACCACCCGACCGCCGGCCGCCGCGGTCCATTCGGCCAGGAAATCGGAGAACGTCCCCGGCCGGCGCCAGAGATGACCGCGACCTTGCCCGCCGCGCCGCTCAGCTTCCCGGCCAGCGTGCGCGATCGCGTCATCCCAGGTCACGTCCGTGAAGCTGCCGTCCGGCTGACGGACCATCGGGCCCGGTGAGCCCGTCCCGGATTGTAGAGGCCCTGCAGGGCGGATCTGCCGTCGGAGCAGAGCTTCCCGCATTGACCGGATGCTGGGGATTCCCCTCGAGCTTGATCGCCCGGCCCTCGCGGGTCTTCAGTGCAGCCCCGCAATCCCGCTGCGCACTCGGTGCAGGTGCTGGCATAGTAGGTCGGAATGCCCGGTACCTGGTCCTCGGACTGGACCAGGTAAGGAACCAGCTTCCTCGATCCGCTCGGTCGAACAACCGGACATCGCCAACGCCCCGGCGCCGGTCGCCCTGAGGACGGTGAGGAAGCGGCGGCGATCCATGCCTTCGTTGGGTGTTTCGTCGGACATGCTGCGTAAAACTGTAGCCGTCAGCCATCAGCCATACGAGCCATCAGCTCGAACATCTGGTGCTGAGCCTGCGGCTAACGGCTGACGGCTTATGTAATGACACGCCGTAGCAATCACCCGATTGACCTTCCGTTCGAGTGGCAGGTGATGCAAAAGCCCATGTTCGTACACGTTGTTTGACCTTGAACACCTGGGGCATCGCGCTGCACGTCGCCGTGGCAGGTGTTGCAGGCGTTGGGTCCCAGGGCCTCGATGTGACGAAGTATGTGCGGGAAGTGCACGTGCCTCGCCAGCGCGTGATCCGGTCCACCCAGCGTGCGGCTGCGGGGTCACTCTTGTCGGCCCAGAACTGCCGCAACTTCTTGATCTCGGTCTTGGCCCAGCTCATCACTCCCGCGATGACGAGGTGGCACCCCCATGCAGGTCTGCGATGGCTGGGATGCCGGGCTCGGCCCGACACGCCAACGCTGTAGTGGCAGTACTGGCACTGGATCTTGTACTGACCGGCGTGATATCGTGGCGGGAAGAAGATGGGTTGGCGGGGACCGGTAGGAGGTCTGAGGTGTCGCCGGCGGCTATTGCCGTTGCGGTCACGGAGTCGGGGCAGGTTTCCCGCTGAGCACCCCCGGGTCGTTGCAACAGGGCCCGCGCCGAGGCGAGGGAGGATCGACCCAGCCCGAGAATGGCCAGCTTTCGCATGATCGCTCAGGAACGGGGAGGGTGCCCACCGACTGGTTTCAAGCCGGATATCGGCGGTGCAGAAGTTTGTGAATTGTTTCACGAATTTTCAAGGGCGCGGGCCAGGTATAGCGTCTCCCGACCGCAACAACCGGCACTTTCGGTGCCAGCCGGTCAGCGTTCTCCGCGCCAGCACGGCAGCCGGCGTCTCGGCCGTGAGCTGGCCGCAGTTTGCGCCGGGCGAATCCACGAACACATCGGCGGTCTTCCTGATCGGTGATCTCGATGCTGCACCAGCGGAGCGGTCCGGTTCGGTGCCCGCTCTGGATGGCATCACTGATCACCGAGGGAGCCGAGCATCGTGAGGGCCTTCCGCTCCTCCCCGTCACTCGGGGTAAAGGTCCCCCGACGCCGTTCTGCATGGACATGGACGCCAGCAGAGCTTTCCGGCTCCCCGCGGCGAATTCCCAAGCCCAGCGCCAGCTGGACCATGAACTTGACCGATTCGGAAACGCCCTGAAGCCCCAGCAGCCCTCTTCCTCACCCGGCGAAAGCGCGCCGCCGATGGGCCCGGGCAGGTCCCGGTAGGGGGCAGATGGCTTGGTTCTTGGCGGGATTCGGGATAGAGATTGGCGGCCCAGTACGCGGCGGATCGGCCCACGTGTTTCTCTCCCGTTTTTGACTTGGCTGACCTTCGGCAGGAAACCTAATCGGGGACCGGTGGGTGATCCAAGGGCGGCGCAACTGCACGCCGCTCCGCTCGAGAAAGCGGACCACCTCGATGCCCATGGCCCGGATCAGCGCGGCCTCCCGCCCGTCGAGGGTCCGCCCGATGGATGATTTCGCGGAACGATCGCATCACGTGTTCGGCCTGGCGGGTCTTGAAAGAAATCGATGCCCCAGAGTGCCCGCTCCCAGTCGGCGAACAGGCGCTCGGAGCAGTCCGGACTCCGAGCACCAACCAGCTTGCGGGGTGGTTTGAAGGGCTGGCGCTCCCCGCCGGTCGCGAGGCGGATCTCGTAGCACATGATCGCGACGGCCTGGGCCAGGTTGAGCGAGCTGATAATCAGGGTTGGTGGGAATGCTGACGAGGGCGTGGCAGTGATCCAGCTCCTCGTTGGTGAGGCCCTTGTCCTCCGACCCGCCACTACCGCTACGGTGCCGCGCTCCGAACGGGCGATCAGCTCCGTGGCCGCGGGACCGGGCCGGATGATGGTGCGCTTGGCGGCCCGCTCCCGCCCGGTAAGGGCCACGACATAGACGCAGTCCTGCACTGCCTCCTGCAGGGTGTCATGGAGAGTGATGCTCTCCACGTAATCCCGCCGTGCTGTGGGCGATTCCTCGATGCGGTAGGCATCGAAAAATCGCCGGCGCGACGAGGCGCACCCCGCCCAGGGCAAAGTTCTTCGCCACCCGGACCGCGCTCCCGATGTTCACCACGTCCTGCGGTTCGACCAGCACCAGCACCGGCGCCAGCAGGCTCACGCGCTCTCACTCCCCGAGGAACGGAGGTATCGAGCCGCCTCGCCTTGAGTGGCGGCCGCAAAGCCGGTCTTGTCGGCCGACTTGGCGTAGGCGTCTTTCGGCTCGACCGCGCTTCTGCTCCACCAATCCGAGGAGCGCGTCGTTCAGGGTGACCATGCCCGCCTTGCGATTGGTCTGCATGATCGAAGGGATCTGGAAGGTCTTCCCCTCGCGGATCAGGTTGGCGATGGCCGGGATGGCAGAGCAGCACCTCTTCGCGGCGCACTCGACCGCCGCCGATCCTGGGCATAACAGCGCTCGGGCGATGACGCCCTTTGAGCGACTCGGAAAGCATGACCCGGATCTGGGACTGCCGGTCGGCCGGGAACTGGTCGATGATCCGATCCACCGGTCGAGGCAGCAGTGGTCGTGTGCAGGGTGCCGAAGACCAGGTGCCCTGTCTCGGCGCGTCTCGATCGCGATGGCGACCGTCTCCAGGTCGCGCATCTCGCCCACCATGATCGACGTCGGGATCTTCGCGCAGCGCCGCCCGCAGCGCGTCGCTTGAAGGAGCGGGTGTGAAAGCCGACCTGACGCTGGGTCACCACGCACTTCTGGTGCGTATGCACGAACTCGATCGGGTCCTCGATGGTGAGGATGTGATCGGTCCGGGTGCGGTTGATCAGTGGTCGATCATCGCCGCCAGCGTGGTGGACTTGCCCGAGCCGGTCGGGCCGGTAACCAGACCAATCCCTTCGGCAGGTAACACAGCTTCTGGATGTCGGCCGAGATCCCCAGCTGTTCCACGGTCTGGATCTGCGAGGGAATGACCCGGAAGACGCCCATCGGCCACGGCGCTCGACCGCTGCGTTGGCGCGGAACCGTGCCACGCCCGACAGCTCGTAGGCCCAGTCGGCGTCACCCCCGTCGCGAAACTCATCCAGCTCCTCGTGGCCATGATGCTGGTCAGCATCGTTTCCAGCTCTTCCGCGCCGAGCCCGCTCCCTCATGCCGCACCAGTTCGCCGTCCCGGCGGAAGATCGGCGGCTCACCGGTACGCAGATGCAGATCGCTGGCCCCGGTTTCCACCGTCCGCCGGAGCAAGCCTTCAATCCGGGTGCGGGCCTCGGAGGCCTGGGGCGAGCCCAGCGCCGGGGACAGACGCGGTTCTACACCGGTGGGCGCTGTCGGAGCTGTCGTCACCGGCGCGGCGCTCGTCACCGCCGCCACGGCCGGCGCACCCGGGGCGGTGGTTGTTACGGCCGCCGCGCCGGGGGGCGGATGGTGACGATGCCTTCGCCAGCTCGACGTCCACTTTCGCTGGGCGAGAGATAGGCGAAATCGAAGCTCGCCCCATCGGTGACGTTGCCGGCCTGCAGCTGGCTGGGAGCGATCTCCTTGACCAGCATGGTTACCTGAGCCGCCGTCAGCGGTTCCTTGGTGACGGGACGAGTCGAGTCTCCTACCAGCAGGGACGCGGGTTTGCCCGCATGGAGCGCCAGGCTTCTGGCGCCGTGTTCGTGCATGGCCTGATGAACTTGTCGAGACGGGGCACTGAAATCCTCAGCTCAGGGGACGGGCGGCACGCACGTGACTTCGATTGAGACAGACCGTGGTCTCGCCGACGACAAGACTGAAAAACCGTTCGGAAGCGTTCAGGTAGTCGTGGAGGCGCGACTCCGATTGGGCGGGAGCTCGGTCGCGGCAAACCCGCGATACTGGTCCCCGCCACTCAGGGTGATCTCGGAGCCCGATGTGGAGCGCGGCGGATTCACGATCAGGATCCTGAGTCGGAGGACTCCTGGTAGGCCAGCGCCGCGACCTGGGCCTTGGCCAGGAAGACGACGTCGCCACTCGGCAAAGAGAGCGGGAAGAAGCTCGGCCCGATTGAGCAGCCGAGCGGCGTCTCCGGGTCCTCGTGCAGGGCGGTGCTGGGCTGAAGGTGGAGGTCTCCCTCGATCGACATCCCTTCAACCATCACGACGCGAACCTGCAGTCGCTCGGTAGCGGCCCACTGGGTTGATGCCACTGTCTCCTCCCTAGCCTCGGATCTCCGCACCCGCGTCCTGCTCTTGCAGGCGGATCGCTTCCATGTAGTCGGCTCCTTCGCCCAGACGAGCCCGGGCTTCATGCAACAGCTGGGACGCCTGGCGAAGCAACGGAGATGCTATGCCCTGCTCCTCCAGAAACGGCACGCGATATCCACGTCCTTGGCCAGCAGCGCCAGGCGGAAACGTCACCGGCCAGGCTCCCGTCAGCACGCGTTCGGGCACCAGTACCTCGCTCACGAAACTGCGACCGCTCGATGCGTTCAGGACCTCAACAGCCTTGCCGGGCCGCTACACCGCCTTGACCAGGCCCACCATTCCCTCGCCGAATGCGAGGATGCCGACCGCGAGGAGTGCGTTGTTGATCGCCTTCATCGCGTGACCGGTACCACGACCGGACCCATGTGTTCGATCCGGCGCGCAAAGTGGGACAGAACTGGTTTGGCCCGCTCGAAAGTGGCTTCGCTCCCGCCCACCATGACGGTCAGGTGCCCGCCTCGGCGCCATTGACGCCGCCGCTCACCGGGGCATCGGCGAAGTCCACCCCCGTGACTGGAGCTGTGCCGCGATCCGCACTGAAGCCGCGGGCTTGCCAGACGTGCAGTCGAGAAAGAGGGCGCCTGCTTTGATTCCGGTCAGTATTCCCTCGGGACCTTCGAGGATCTGTTGCACCTCGCCCGAGTTTGGCAGGCAGGTGCAGGATAACTTCGGCATTTTGGGCCGCCTTCTCGCGGGTTTGTGCCACGAGCGCGGAGTGCGCTCCCGCAAATTCGACCGCCCGGCTCGGCGTGCGATTCCACACCGTGAGGTCATGGCCGCGCGCCAGATGAGCCGCCATGGGACGGCCGATGGCGCTCAAACCGAGGAAGGAGACGCGCATAAGTGGGCTAAAGGCTAAGTACGGGAACGCCGGCGTGGTAGCCGGGTGAATCGGTGAGGGTAGATTTCCGGGTCCGAGGAACGGAATTCACCCGCTACTCGCCTGAGGAACAGTGAGGTCGTCAATCTTGAGCGGCAGGACGGCACTTGGGCTGTTGGTTCTGGCCCTGGCCTGCACCCCGAAGCAGCAGCCGGCAGACAAAGCAGAAAAAGGAAACCGCGGCGTCCAACGCGCGGATTCTCGTCGGCATAGGAGGGCCGGGTTCCCACATCGAGGGAATCGCTGAACACGGCGGGAAACTGTACGTGGCGGATTGGAAAGACGCGGCAGTGTACCGCATCGATCCGGCTGATCCGGCACCGACCAGGGTCGCCATGCTGCCGGTGTCGGGAGTCCGGGATACTAGGCGTCGTTGCCGATGAGGCAGGAAATCTCTATTTCGCGGTCCCCGACTCAGGCTGGGTGCTCCGAGTCGCCGCGGACCGGATTGGGGCGTCGGACTTCGGTCCGACTACCGACGTCACGAAGTTCGCCACCGGCGCGCCGGGCGCCAACGGGCTCGCGTTCGATCATGCGGGACATCTCTGGATCGGTGGAGGGAGACAGCCATGCCCTCTACCATGTCGGACCCAAGGGGGCAAGGCGCAGGTGTTTGCGAAGGATTACTCCCCGATGAATCCCGACACCACTGTAGGCACCCGTCCCTACACGGTGAACGGTGTGGCGATTGACTCCAAGCGGTTCGTCTACACAGTGAACACCGGAACCGGCGAGGTGAGCCGGCTCGAGATTAAGCCCAACTACAAGCCCGGCAACATCACGAGCGTCGTGAAGGACGATCGGTTGATGGGAGCGGACGGGATCATCGTCGACGGGCAGGACAATCTCTGGATCGCCTGCAACGTCCGCAACGCCCTCATGAAGGTGACGCAGGCGGGTGAAATCACCGAGATCGCGGCCAATGGACCGGAAGGCCCGTTGCACTTCCCGGCGGAGCTCAAGGAGGCCGGCAACGCGGATTTATCTGGCGAACTTCAACCTGACCATGGGAGCGAACGCCGGGACAACCGACTCGAGCGCGAGTATCGCGGAAGTGAAGCTTCCCTAGCATTAGCAGTCGGAGCATGGAGGCCGAGTGGCTGCACGAACGCTGCATCTGGATCTGGACGCCTTCTTCGTCGAGGTGTGCCGGCAGCGTCATCCCGAGCTGCGCGACGTCGAGTATCTCTGTGGTCGGAGGACGGCGGGACGAGCGGGGCGTCGTGCAGATCGGCCTCCTGATGCGGCGCGGAAGTTCGGGGTCCGGGCCGGAATGCCCGATCGCCGAGGCGGCGCGGCGTTGTCCGCAAGCCACCTTCTTCCGCGGTTCGTTCCGCCACTACCTCGACGCAGTCACGGGCGGTTCTCACAGTCCTTCGCAGGTACTCGCCCACGGTAGTCATGGCCTCGCTGGATGAGGCGTATCTCGATTTCACCGGGACCGAGCGCATGTTCCCGGTCTCGCTGCTCCCCGAAGCGGAGCGGATCCGGGACCGCGGTGAAGCAGGAGACGGGACTCGATAGCAGCATCGGCATCGGCCCCAACCGCATGATTGCAAAGCTGGCCTCGGATCAGGCCAAGCCCCGCGGTCTGATGGAGATTCGCGCGGGGTGGGAACAAGGCTTCCTGGCAGGACTACCGCTTCGCGCCCTGCCGGGGGTAGGTCCGAAGACGGCGGAACGTTGGGCGAGCATCGGGCTCACCGAGGTTCGCCAGATCCAGGAAATGGAGCTGCAGAACCTGCAACGGCTGCTGGGCGACCACGCCCAGGAGGCTCAAGCTTCGGGCCCACGGTCACGGATCGTCTCACCTGAGCGCCGACCGGCTGCCGCGGTCGGTGAGCTGGGAGACGACCCTCTCCGTGACGCCACCGACAAGGGCCGGCTGGACGCGCTGCTGGCGCTCTTCGTGAGCCGGGTTGCCGGGACAATTGCGGACGAAGAATGACTCGCCGCGCGTACCGTGGTCCTCAAGCTGCGGCACGGGGATTTCTACACCATAACCCGCCGGCACACGCTGGATGAACCGACCAGTCTGGACCGGGAGATTCTCGCTGGCAGCGCGGGAACTGTTCGACCGGGCGTTTGAGGACGTACTGCGACGGAAGAAGGGAGTCCGGCTGATCGGTGTTGCCGCGACCAATATCGTGGAATCAGCCACCGAGGATCTTTTCGAACCGGTCGAGCGTACCAGATTGCGGGAGCTCACCACCGCGATCGATCAGGTGAGGAAGAAGTTCGGCTTTGATGCAGTTGCGACAGCGGGAAACGCTGCCGCTCAGGAGACAGGAGCGGAATGAGATGGATTCTGGCGGCCCTCGTTTTGGCGGCCACGGCGGCGACGGATGCGCAGGCGCAGCTTGCCTTGACGCCGCAGGAAATCTGGCAGGCGTGTCAGGCAGGTGACTATCCGGAGTGCGTCCACTGCGCGGACCTGCTCGCGGGCGGGCGCGGAGTCACCTAATCCAACGACGAAGCGGTGCGGATCCTGGGCGGCACCTGCGACAAAGGCTATGCGCCGGCCTGCACCCAGCTTGGGATCTGGAATGAATCAGGGTGCAGATGAATCCGAACCGGGAGCGAGCCAACGGCTATTTCCGACGAGGGCTGCGAGATGGGAGACGGCGACGGGTGCGCCGTAGCGAGCATCGCCTACGAGCAGGGCACCGGAGTGATCCAGAACTCCGACAATGCGGTCTCCTACTACCGCCAGGCATGCAGGCTCGGCTCGGCAGTCGTCCTGCGTGAAGCTGGGTACCCTCTACGAGAACGGTCAGGGGCGTCAGCCAGGATCGCGGCCGGGCGGCGGCGCTCTATCTCCAGGCCTGCCAGGAACTGGACGCGAATGGGTGCGTGCTGCTCGGGAACATGTACGAGAACGGGCGGGGAGTCGACCACGATCCCGATCGGGCGGCGGCACTCTATCGTCGAGCCTGCAGAGATCAGGAAACGTCCATGCCTGCCGAGTGCCACTGCCGGGGATCGCACCACGTTCGAAACTCCCTGAGGCTAGCGGAAGTCCTTGGCCTCGAAACGCAGCCCCACCCGTCCCTGACGTCCGTTCGACTTCGGGGCCCAGATTCCTGGAAGGTGGCGCGGGTCCCGGCGGTGGTGTAGGCCTGCAACGGGTACTGTTGAGGAAGAAGAGCGGCCAGTAGCACCACGTGGGCCCGCGTCGTGCCGGGAGGAATCTGGCAATTGCAGTCGGCCGCGCCGCGCGAGCCCCGCGTTGATCGTCACCGCCGACCGCTAGCGCTGGTCATGTTGGTCACCAGCGGCGCAAACACCGGCGCTGCTGCGGCCCCAGCATCGACCAACCGGTTCAGCCGCCCACGAGGTCTCGCCTCGGTGATCGTCCCTGCGCATCCACGCCCATCGGTTTCCCCGACGTTGACTGGGGACGCACCAGGAACCACTGGGCCGCGAGCGGTCGCCCACGGCGCAGTCTGACCGACGAGACTTCACCAGATGCAATCTTGTAGGTCACGCCATCCACCACGAGGTTGATCGGCTCGATCAACTGATTCTCCACCGCGAGTAGCCGGCCGGCTCCGGGCTATCACCAGTACGGCCAGCGATGCCGAGGAGCAGGAGAAGCAGGAGAATCGAGGCCCAGCGCCGACCTGACGTGGGCGGTGGAGGCGGCGTTAGTCCGCGGTCGGTTGTGCCTGCCGCCGGGCGTTCGTGACTCGTGGAGGTAATACGGTGGAATCCTGAGCTTGAATCTGCTGGGCCACTCGCTCGGCGCTCACGGTTCCCTGCGGGCCGTGACGCGGCCGGCCTGCACAGCGCTTCGATCATGGCCTTGGCCGACTGGAAACGGTCGGCCGGTCGTTTGGCCATGGCGCGCACGATCACGTTCGACAACCACATGGGAATGCGCGCGTTCTTGCTCGTGGCGATCGGCACCGGCTCGCTCAGCGGTGCTCTGCCTGCGATTTCCTGCGACGATTCCCCTTCGTGGGCGGCGCGCCGGTGACCATCTGGAATAGAACGGCACCCATGGCGTAAAGGTCAGAGCGCTCATCCACGTCACCCCTGACCCAGCGCCTGTTCCGGACTCATGTACTGCGGCGTGCCGACCACGCGAAACCAGTCTGGGTGAAGTGCGCCACCTCCCCATCCACCCGCTTCGCGATCCCGAAGTCCACCAGCAACGGCCGGCCGCTCGAGGCCTCGATCATCACGTTGTCGGGCTTGATATCGCGTGAACAAGACCGCGCCATCGTGGGCGTGAGCCAGGGCGTCGAGTAACGGCCGGGTCAGCGCCAGAGCGCGTTCGGGATCCAGCGCTCCGCGGGTCCGGCTCAGCAGCTCGGCAAGCGACTGGCACCTCGACGAAGGGGCATCGCGTAGTACACCAGCCCTTCGCCATCTCCCACGAAGTGAATCGCGAGAATATTGGAGTGATTGAGCCGGGGCAATGGCGCGTGCCTCATGCTTGAACCGCTCCAGCATGCCGGAGGACCAGGCGATGTCAGGCTTCAGTACACCTTGACCGCAAGCCGGCGCTGCAGGTCTTTGTCCCAGACCTCGTACACTTCGGCAAAACCGCCCTGCCCCAGCATGCGCCGGACCTCGTACTTCGGTCCGAGGGCCCGACCCAGCGCGCTCCTGCACTGGCGCCTCGGTTGCCGAACGCCGTCGCCCCGGAGGCGGCACCGGGGTGCTCCTTGCCACAGCCGGGACAGAAGTTGGCGGTAGCAGGAATTGGGGTACGACAGGTAGGACAGGGTGTGTCGGGGGGCATGAATGCAATTGGGGAGGAGCGGGAGTGAGGGGTAGATGTGGGTGGGACCGCTCGCCGGACTTCGTCGCCTGTCGCCTGTCACCGGTCGCCTGTAATTTGAAGACACCTCACCCGTGAACCGCGACATGACTGCAACCCGCCCGCACCGGATCACCCTTCGCTTCCTCGCCGAGCCGATACACGTGAACTTCGGCGGCAAGGTTCACGGGGGCCGTCATGAAGTGGATTGACCAGGCCGCCTACAGCTGTGCCCGTGGGATGGACCGGGGACTACTGCGTGACCTCGTACGTCGGCGGCAACTCCATTTCCTGCGGCCGATCCATGTTGGCGAGCTGGTGGAGATGAGGGCTCAGGTCATCAGGAACCGGAAACACGAGCCTGCACCATCGCGGTCGAGGCATACACCGGTGACCCGCTGGGTACCACCACTCCAGCGAGCCTCCCACTGCGTCATCGTGTTTGTGGCGCTGGATCACCAGGGCGAGACCGAAGCAGGTCCCCAAGCGGACACCCAGCTCGGCGGTGGATGTGGCGCTGGAGCAGTACGCCGTACGCCTCCTGGACTTCCGCAAGCAGCTCGATCAGGAGATGGAAGCCCGTCTCAAGTGGCTGGATGAACAACGGCCCGATCACCTTTCGCGAGTCCATGCCTGAGTCGCGGCATGTGGGGTGCTCGTCTTCGACGAGGCCGAGGTGCTCGATGTCGCCGGGCCCTTCTGAGGTGTTCTCGATTGCCGGTCCGGCGGAGCGGCTGATGCAGCCGTTCACGGTGTCGCTGATCGGAATCCGCAAGGGACCGGTCACCATGCGGAGCGGGTTCATGGTTGAGCCCAAGTACTCCGTCACACGGTTCCTCATATCGATGTGCTGCTGATCCCGGGGATATGGCACCCGCCGAGAGCTCGACAACGACGCGCTGCTGGATGGATCAGGGGCCGTGCGGCTGAGGCCGAACTGCTGCTCTCGGTATGCACCGGCTCGCTGCTGCTTGCCAAGGCTGGGCTGTCTCGACGGGCTGGCCGCTACCACGCATCACGGTGCCCTGGGCTCTGTTACGGGATTTGGCGCCTTTGACCAGGATAGATGGGCGCGAGCGTTTCATCGATAACGGCAAGGTGATCACTGCTGCAGGGGTGTCGGCCGGGGTGGATATCGTCGCTGCATGTGGTAGAGCGGCTCCTCGGGGAGGAAATGGCGGAAGAAGCACGCACACTATATGGAGTGGCATTGGGACCGGAATGTCGACGAGTTGAAGGACCAGGGAGTCGACTTGATGTAAGGCTTTGCAGCGCCGGGTTTTACCCCATGATCCGCGGGGCAAACACGACCAGTTCCCCAGAAAGCCGCACCAGCGTCCCGGTGCGGCTTTCATTTGCCGTCAACATTTGTGGAAATATGCAGCGCAAAAGTGCATAAATTCGCTAGAAAATTTGCAATAATTGCAAATCCTGCTTGACACTTTGCAAACCGGACATTAGTCTACCACCAGGCGGCCGGAAGAGGTCACACCCGAGTTTCTCTCCCGGAACCGTGGGACTTTCCACTCCGCCCCCGACCTCCGCATCGAGGTCCAGACCCAAATGATGCTGGCTGGGGCGAGCAGTCTTTGTTGATCGGCGAACACGATTCCGCGTACCCTCACTTCTGGACGACATCCCATGGCCGCAATCACCAAACCCACCTCCGCCAAGCCACGCTCGGCGGGCGAACTGAAACGCATCACCGACCTGATCAAAGAGCGCGGGATCAAGGTCATCGACGTCAAGTTCTACCGACCTTCCGGGCACCTGGCAGCATTTCTCCATTCCCGCCGCGACGCTCGACGAGGACATGGTCCGCGAGGGGCTGGGCTTCGACGGCTCGTCCATCCGCGGCTTCCAGGCGATCAACGAGAGCGACATGCTGCTGCATCCCGGACGTCTCGACCGCCTTCGTCGACCCGGTGCTCGAGGTGCCGACGCTCTCGCTCACCTGCGACATCTACGACCCGATCACGCTGCGAGCCGTACTCGCGCGACCCGCGCTTCATCGCCTTCAAGGCCGAGGAGTACCTGAAGACCACCGGGATCGCGACCACGTCGTACTGGGGGCCCGAAGCCGAGTTCTTCATCTTCAACTCGGTGCGGTTCGACCAGAACGCGCATGAGGGCTACTACCACATCGATGCCGAGGAAGGGATCTGGAACTCCGGCCGGAACGGGACGCCCGAACCTGGGCCACCGGCCGCGCCACAAGGAGGGTACTTCCCGGTGCCGCCGGTCGACCGGCTGCAGGACGTCCGCTCGCAAGATCATGCTGGCGCTGATCGAGGCGCGGCGTCCCGGTCGAGGTGCAGCACCACGAGGTGGGCACCGCGGGTCAGGCGGAGATCGACTTCCGTTTCGGCACGCTGGTGCAGACCGCCGACCGGCTGATGGCCTACAAGTACATCGTCAAGAACGTCTGTCACAACCTGGGCTACACGGCGACGTTCATGCCCAAGCCGCTCTTCGGCGACAACGGCTCGGGCATGCACGTGCCACCAGTCGCTCTGGAAGGGCGACAGCCCGCTCTTCTTCGACGAGAACGGCTACGCCCTCCTGTCCGACGACGGCACGGCTGGTACATCGGCGGGCTCATCGCGCACGCGCCGGCGCTGCTGCGCCCTCTGCGCTCCGACCACCAACAGCTACCGCCGCCTGGTGCCCGGGCTTCGAGGCGCCGGTCAACCTGATGTACTCGGCAGCGCAACCGGTCGGCGATCTGCCGGATTCCGACCTATTCGACGAGCCCCGAAGGCCGGCGGGTCGAGTTCCGGGCGCCCGATCCGAGCTGCCAATCCCTATCTGGCCTTCGCGCGCCATGCTCATGGCCGGACTCGACGGGATCCAGCGCAAGATCGAGCCGCCGCAGCCGATCGACGAGGATCTCTACGAGCTGCACGACGAGCGGAAGACGACCATCAAGACCGTGCCCGGCTCGCTGGTCGGAGGCGCTCGACGCGCTGGAGGCAGATCACGACTTCCTGCTCGAAGGGCGACGTCTTCACGCCAGGACGTGCTCGAGACCTGGATCACGATGAAGCGGACCAAGGACGTTGCGCCGGTGAACGCTGCGGCCGCATCCTATGAGTTCTTCCTGTACTATGACGCGTGAGGGGTGAGGCCGTTAGCCGTTAGCCATTAGCCGTTAGAAAAAGCCGTAGGCCATGAGCTCCAACACTCATAGCCTACGGCTTCTTGTTCTAAGGCTGACGGCTGACAGCTTCAGACACGGGCTCCGGCACTGCCGGCGTGACGGCGGCCTCGTCCGCTCACCGGTCCTGATGCGATGTACTTTGCTCACATCCAGCACGAACACCTTTCCATCTCCAACATCTCCCGAGCGCGCCGAACCGAGGATTGCCCGAGTAGTGATGTCCACGAAGGGAGTCGGAGACTCCGATCTCGAGCCGGACCTTTTCCTGCAGGCCCAGCTTCTACCGTGGTTCCCCGGTAATTCTCCACCCGCTCGGTCTCCCCACCGTGCCCCATGACGCGAGACACGGTCAGCCCGCGCACTTCGGCGCGGTACAACGCCTCCAGCACACTGTTGAGGCGATCGGGGCGGATAATGGCGATGATGAGTTTCATGATTGGCCTCGATGGTCAGCGTGCCACAGGCTGGGGAGTGAGTTGGGGACTCGGCGAGAGGGGACTCGACTTCGGGGAAGCACCAGGATGGAGCCCTCGCCGCTGCTGTAGGCCTCCTCGCCGTGCTGCGTCACGTCAGGCCCAGGCCCTCGAGCGGCGCGTCGCCACGCGGAGCGGGGCCACCAGGGCCAGGAGCTTGGGGATCACGAAGGTCATGACGCCGGCGTACGCCATCGAAGGAACGCGGCCACGGCCTGAATGCCCAGCTGCCTGGGTTGCCACCAAGCACTCCGTCGGTCCCCCACACCTTGAGCGCGAACACGCCAGTGAGGAGCGCCCCGTGAACCCGCCGATGCCGTGGCCCGCAAACACGTCGAGCGAATCGTCGAGCCGAGTGCGGGAACGGAGCACGATGGCGAAATAGCTCGGGAAGGCCGCGATCGCGCCGAGCGCCAAGGCGCCAATCGGACTCACGAATCCGGCCGCGGGTGTGATCGCCACGAGACCGACGACGATGCCCGTCGCCCGCACCCACAGCCGTGGCATGGCCGGTCCGGAACGCGTCGAGACCGACCCACACCATCAAGGTGGCCATTGGGGCCAGGAAGGTGTTGGTGAAGGCGAGTGCGGCCGTACCATTCGCCGCCAGCGCGCTCCCGCCGTTGAACCCAAACCAGCCGAACCAGAGAAGGCCGGCCCCGAGCAGCGTAAACGGCACGTTATGCGGTAGGATGGCCTGGCGGGCGTAGTCTTTCCGCGCTCCCAGAACCAGTCGCCGCCACGAGCGCGGAGATACCGGCGTTGATATGCACGACGGTGCCCGCCTGCAAAGTCCAACGTGCCCAGCTTGCCGAGCCAGCCCCACCCCATACCCAGTGGGCTACGGGTCCGTAGACCACGACGGTCCAGATGCAGTAGGAACGCCACGTAGGGACCAAACCGCATCCGCTCGACGATCGCTCCTGAAATCAGAGCGGCGCGTGATGATGGCGAAGGTTCCCTGGTGGCGCCATGAACAGCAGATGGGGGATGGTGCCTTCGGCTCGACCCCTACACCCGAGAGAATGGCGTTCTGGAAGGAACCCACTGAATCCACTTCCATCGGCAAAAGCCTCGCTGTAGGCGACCAAGGCCCACGCGAGACCTACGGCACCCAGGGCAACGAAGCTCATCATCATCGTGTTGAGCGAATTCTTGGAGCGGACCAGGCCGCCGTAGAAAAGGCGAGCGCCGGCGTCATCAGCAGCACGAGCGCGGTGGAGATTAGCATCCAGGCCGTGTCGGCCGGGACGATGGTCGGCTGGGCATCCTGCACCATGGCGAGTAACGGAAGAGCTGACATGGCGGTAGGACCTCGTGGGTGGTCGAGATGGGGTGGTTAAACACGCGACTGCATAATTAATAGGTGCGGGGAGGGACGCTGCGCAAGAAGTATCGCCTCACGAAAATCCCGCATGTTTTGCAAGATTAGAGTGTGCGTCAGTGCAAATATACAAGAATACTGCGCACAGTGTCGTCATTGGGCATTCCGTTGCTAGATTTGGTGCAGAGAATTTGGTTCCACTTCATCCAAGCCACGGCCACGGGGCCCCACGCGGGGCTGTCCAAGTCCTCGTGGTAGTGCCCGTATCTTTATGTGATTCAGATCAGTTAGATCGCTCCCCTTCCTCGGCCCTAACGCTCGGGCGGCACAACCTGCCGGTCCTGCTTCATTACCCGGTGGAGTTCAACGCTCCCCAACCGGGCCATGCTGCGGGCGGTCGGGCTTCGGCGACGCGCGATTTCGACAAGCCCGATCGTCGGCATCGCCAACGCGCTACAGCACGATCACTCCCGTGCAACGCTCGGACTGGACGCGTCTCACGCGGCGCGGCCGAGGCGGCGCTCGGGCGGCGGGCGCCATGCCGCAGATCGTTCGGCACGATCACGGTCAGCGACGGCATCTCGATGGGCACCGAGGGGATGAAGTACTCCCTCGTGTCGCGCGAGGTGATCGCCGACTCGATCGAGACCGCTTGCAGCGCGCAGTCCATGGACGGCGTGCTCACGCGTAGGCGGATGCGACAAGAACATGCCCGGCGCGATGATCGCGATCGCCCGGATGAACATCCCGCGCTGTTCGTCTACGGCGGCACCATCAAGCCGGGCCACTATGCACGGGCGGGATCTGACCATCGTGAGCGTGTTCGAAGCGGTGGGCGAGTTCAGCGCCAGAAGATCGACGCCAGCCGAGCTGCTGGAAGTCGAGCGCCGCGCCTGCCCCGGCGCCGGCTCGTGCGGCGGGATGTACACCGCGAACACGATGTCCTCGGCGTTCGAAGCCATGGGCATGAGCCTGCCCTACTCGTCGCACCATGGCCGCCGAGGACGATGAGAAGGCGGAGAGCGCCGCCGCTCGGCCGAGGTGCTGGTGGAAGCGATCCGCCACACGCTGCGCCCGCGCCAGATGCTGACGCGCCAGGCGTTCGAGAACGCGATCGCCGTCGCCATGGCGCTCGGCGGCTCGACCAACGCCGTGCTGCACCTGCTCGCCATTGCGCATGCGGCGCGAGGTTCCGCTCACGCTCGACGACTTCGAAGCGATGCGGTCGCGGGTGCCGGTGCTTTGCGACCTGAAGCCCTCGGGGCGCTTCGTCGCGACCGAGCTGCACCGGGCCGGCGGCGTTCCGCAGGTGATGAAGATCCTGCTCGCGCGCACGGCGTGCTGCACGGCGACGCCCTGACCATCACCGGCGAGACCATCGCCGAGGTGCTGCGCGATGTCCCGGCGAACCGCGCGACCGAACAGGAAGTGATCCGCCCCTGGAGACCGGCCGCTCTACGCCGCAGGGCCACCTCGCGATCCTGCGCGGCAATCTCGCCATCGAAGGCGCGGTGGCGAAGATCAGCGGGGTCAAGACAGAGCAAGCTGCCGGTCCCGCGCGGGTGTTCGAGTCCGAGGAGGACTGTCTCGACGCGATCCTGGCCGGCCAGCATCAAGGCGCGGCGATGTGATGGTGATCCGCTACGAGGGACCTAAGGGCGGGCCCGGGATGCGGGAGATGCTGTCGCCGACCTCGCGCGATCATCGGCGCCGGACTCGGCGACGCGGTCGGCCTGATCACCGACGGCCGCTTCTCGGCGGGACCTTTGGGATGGTCGTGGGCCACGTGGCGCCCGAAGCTGACGATCGGCGGAACGATTGCGCTGGTCCACGAGGGCGATCCGCATCACCATCGACGCCGAGCAGCGCACCTGCTCACGCTCGAAGTCTCCGAGGCCGGAATCGCCGAGCGCCGCCGGGCGGCGCTGGGTTCGCGCCCGATGCCGCGCTATCGGCTGGGGCGTGCTGGCCAAGTACGCCCGGCTGGTGTCGAAGTGCCAGCTCTGGGTGCCGTGACCGACCGGCTGGATCCGGCGTGAGGCGGTGCGCTTCCCCCTTTGACTCTGGGTTGAGGAGCTCGGTGGTCAGTAGTCGGCAGTTCGGTGGTCAGTGGTCGATCGACAGACAGAAGAGAAACGGGGCGCCTCCAAGGCCGCCCCCGTTCTTCTTCCCGGGCGTCATTCACTCACGACCCGGACTCATGCCCATCGACATCTGACTATCGGCCACTGGCCACTCACGAATCCGATCGGCAGCATCACCCGTGAACTTGAGCATCTGGTTCGGCAAGCTGGCGAGGTCATCCTCAGTCAGCTGCGGGGCTCGCTCGGCCACAGAACGGCGCAGCTCCTCTTCGTAGGGTCGCTGAATCTCCCGCGCACACTCCTCACAGAAATAGCCTTCGACGGTGCCGAACAGGCTGAGGAACGCGGGGCTGACCGTCGCGCTCAGAGCGGGGCGCTGGAAACAAAGACCTGGCACTTCATTTCAGGGCCCATCCGTTGTCGGGTGACGCTCCTGCGGGCGGCGCCGACGCCTGACGGGTCCGGGCCCTCAAATGTTGCAGATTTCACCGTGAAGGGGTTTCGGCCAGCTCCAGCGCCTCCGAGGATGCGGTCACCCATCTGTCGAGTCGAGAGCGGCTTACGACTCTTCACCGCAGCATCCCGCGTCCGTGCGCCGCTCTCCAGAACCCGGAAGACAGCCGCCTCGACTCCTGCGGCCGCCTCATGGGCGGCGGCCGAATGACGGAGGAGGGGCGCACAGGACAAAGAATGGCGCCGATCGGATTGGCGATTCCCTGCCCTGCGATGTCGGGCGCCGATCCGTGGATCGGCTCGTAGAGACCCACGCCGTCGCCTCGAGATCAGCGCTGCTTCATCTGACTCGATCTGCGGCGCGAGGCAGGACGCCTCGCGAAGGAGCTGGGCTCGGCCCTGGGTGAGACGCCGCGCGTCCGCTCCGGCGGGCTCGGGGTGCTCGACGTCCTGGTCGACGGCCGGGTGGTGTTCTCCAAGAAGGCGGAGGGACGGATCCCGCCGACGAGCGAGATCGTCGACCGCGTGAGGGCGGCCCGATGAACACGTTCACGTTCGGCGATGTCAGCATCACCCGGGTGATCGAGATTCCCCGATCGTCGTATCCGACCAGCAGCATGCTGCCGGAATCCACCCCGAGGCGATCGCCCGCCACCACGGCTGGCTCAAGCCCGACTTCTTCGACGAGTCGACCGGCGACCTGGGCTCCCGCATCCAGACCTGGGTTGTCCGGATGCCGGGACGCACGATCCTGGATCGACACGGGCGTCGGCAACGGCAAGACCCGCCACGAGACCCCGCTGTGGAATCAGCGTCAGGGCATCGTGGCTGGAGGACCTGGCGGCGGCCGGGGTGACGCCCGGAGCAGGTCGACACGGTCGTGTGCACGCACCTGCACGTCGATCACGTGGGCTGGAACACGCGGCTCGAGGGCGCCCGCTGGGTGCCGACCTTCCCGGGCGCGCTACGTGATCCCCGGCGAGAGTGGCAGTTCTGGAAGTGGGAGGCCGAGCAAGGGCGCGAGCCGTCCGGGTGCATCGCCGACAGCGTGACGCCAATCGTGGAGGCGGGTTGCGCCTCGCTCTGTTGATGACAAGCACGAGATCGCGCCCGGGCTCCGGTTCGAGCCGACGCCGGGCCACACGCCCGGTCACGTGGCGGTGCGGCTCACGACGCCGGCCGGGCCAGGCCGTCTTCTCGGGCGATCTGATGCACCGGCACGGTACAGGTGGCCGAGCCTGCAGTGGAACAGCCAGTTCTGCTACGACGGCGCGCGAGCACGAAAGACCCGTGAAGCCTTCGTGGAGCAGCACGCCGACAGCGGCGTCCTGCTCCTGCCGGCGCACTTCCCACGCCCCGGCTACATCGTGCGCCGCGACGGCGGCTTCCGCTTCCGCCCGGCGGCCTGAGCCGGATCTCGGGCTACGCCGCGATCGCCGGCCGGCGCCCGATCCAGGGCCGCGCGCTCTCGAGCTGAGCGGCCAGCCGGAAGAGCGTCGCTTCGTCGCCGAAGCGTGCCACGCACTGCACGGCGACAGGCAGTCCTTCCGGGCTGACCCCAGCGGCAGCATCGTCGCCGGCTGGCCCGGTGAGGTTGAACCAGACGGTGAACGGCGAGAAGTTAAATACCGCGCCGCCAGTACTCGTCGACGTCGTCGAGCATCATGTCGATCCAGCCGAGCTTCACCGGCACCGTGGCCAGTCCGGGCGTGAGCAGGACGTCCCAGTTGCGCGTGGAACGCGGCCATCTGGCGGCCGAGCCGGTGGGCCGTCTGGCGTGGCGCGCACGTAGTCCGCCGCGGTGATGCGCTCACCCTTCTGACCGGTGGCGAACGTGACCTTCTCGACCTCGTCCGGCGCGCGCCGTGCGTCCAGCGGTCGGATGGCTGGCCAGGTTCACGACGGTGTTGGCGGCGGCCAGCGTGATGAACGTCGGGACGATCGCGGCGCCGTCGACGACCGGATTCGGCTTCCTCGACGTGATGGCCGAGCTCGGCGCACAGCCGGACCGTCTCGCCCAGCACGCGGAGCGGCTCAGGGTCGACGCGGGCGCCGTTGGGCGTCACAGCTGTCCAGGCGATGCGCAGGCGGCCGGGCGCCGCTCCGGCCTCTTGCAGGAACGGCCGCGCAGGCGGCGCCACGCCGTAGGGATCGCCGGGACCGGCGCCGGCGGTGGCGTCGAGGAGGGCGGCGCTATCGCGCACGCTCAGCGTGACGGCGTGCTCGGCCGAGCAGCCGGCCAGTCCCTCGCCGGAGTAGGGCGCCATCGTGTTGCGGCCGCGCGTGGGCTTGAGGCCGACCAGGCCGCAGCAGGCGGCCGGCGCGCGGATCGAGCCGAAGCCGTCGGTGGCGTGGGCCATCGGGCAGCATGCGCGCGCCGACGGCCGCGGCAGCCCCGCCGCTCGAGCCGCCGGAGATGCGCGTGAGATCCCAGGGATTGCGTGTCGGGCCGTGCAGTTGCGGCTCACAGGTGAGACTCAACCCGAGCTCGCAGGTGTTGGTGCGGCCGAAGATGACGAGGCCGGCGCGCTTGAGGCGGACGTCACGTGCTCGCTGTCGACCGCCGGCGGCGGCGCGTCGGCGAAGAAGCGCGAGCTGCGGGTCATGCGCACGCCGGCGATCGACGCCGTCAGGTCCTTCATGAGGAAGGGCACGCCGCGGAGCGGGCCGTCGGGCAGGCCGTCGGCGATGGCCTTGCGGGCGTAGTCGTAGAGCGGCATGGTGACCGCGTTGACCCTGGCGTTGCGCGCCTCGACCCGCTCGATGGCGGCCTCCAGGAGCTGGCTCGGCGAGTCACTCTTCCCGGCGCACCAGCGCGGCCAGCCCGAGCGCGTCGTAGGCTTCGTAGTCCGCGAATCCGCTCATGGCGTCGTCTTCTCCAGCGTGAGGTAGGCGGCGGTCGCCAGGCCCGCGAAGAGCAGGCCCACGCCGGCGTCGGCGTCGTCGTACCAGGCTTCCTCGTGCAGCAGGTTGATGGTGCCGAGCGTGCGGCCGTTCCACACGACCGGCAGGTTGAGGACCGAGCCGCAGCCGAGCGAGGCGATCAGGGCGTGATCGAAGAACACGCTGCGGACATCGGCGGGCGTCCGTCCCAGGTACGGCTGCTGCCGCGTCAGCACCCGCTCGGCCCACGGCGTCATGTTGAGGGCCTTGCGGCCGCCCACGGGATACTCGATCGGGTGCGTCGTGTAGATGCGCTCCGATTCGCCGGTCGCCGCGTGGTAGCGCATCAGCGTGAACAGCCGGTAGCCCAGGACGGCGCCGAGTGCTCCGTCGAGCGCGCCGAAGAGGGCCTGCGGCTGACCGGGCATGGTTCACGGCCGCCACCGCGGCCAGGTGAGGGCGGAGTCGACCGCCTCAGCCTTGCTCATCGAGGAACCTCCACGCGGGGGATGCGCTCGGGCAGGAGCCCGGCCGGCCGGAAGCGCAGCACGATCAGCAGGCCGGCGCCGATGGAGAGCTCGCGCACCGCCGCGACCTGCACCGGCTTGAGGCTCGGCAGCCAGCCGGTGGCGAAGCGGCGTGCCCTCCATGAAGAAGACGACCAGGAACGCGCCGGCCACCGCGCCCCCAGTTGTTGCCGGTGCCGCCGGCCGGTGAGGGCCAGGACGACGTAGATCGTGATCAGCGGCACGAACACGTCGGGAGCGATGAAGGACGTGTAGTGCCCCCACAGCGCGCCGGCCACGCCCGAGGATCCCCGCGCTCACCGCGAAGGCTTCGACCTTGAAGCGCAGGACGTGCTTGCCGGCCACCGGCGCCACCTGGTCGTCGTCGCGGATGGCGCGGAGCACGCGGCCGTAGGGCGAATGGCGCACGCCGCTGGAGCACCGCCAGCGCGACCACACCGACCGCTGGCGGCGAGGACGCAGGAAGATCAGGTTGAACGCTTCCGGCGTCACGCGGCCCCGCCACGGCCCGGGATGCCGGAGATCCCGTCGGTGCCGTTGGTGAGCCAGATCTCGTTGCTGGCGGTGAGTCCGCACCACCTCGGAGAAGCCCAGCGTGATGATCGCCAGATAGTCGCCGCGCAGCCGGGCCGTGACCAGCGCCATCACCGCGCCGGCGCCCGCGGTGAGCATCAGCGCGCCCGCCACACCGAGCACATCGGGACGCCGGCGCGCTTGGTGGCCAGAGCCGACACGTAGGCGCCGAACGCGAAGAATCCGACGAGCCCGAGGTTGATCATCCCGGCCATGCCCCCACACGAGGTTCGAGGCCCGAGCGCCATGAGGGCGTAGAAGCAGCCGAACGTCGCCATCGCGATCAGATAGTTCTCCATCTAGTCGTGCCGTGCGCCGGCGCAGGGTGGGCGTGTGGTGGGGGCGCTGGGACCACGAGGCTGGAGGCCGCTTCGGACCGGCCTTGGCTGGGCTCCCACCTCGTGGGGGCGCACGGTGATGCGGGGCGGGAACGGGTCCCAGTGCCCCCACCACACGCCCACCCCGCCTCCGGCGGCGGATCGAGCAGCACGCTAGGACACTGCATCCGGGACCGCTCTGGCGCATTCGTCAGTACGCGCGCTCGCCGAGCAGGCCGCGGGGGCGGAGGGTGAGAACGAGCAGGATGGCGGCAGAAGCCGACAGCGGAGCGGTAGGCCGGGGCCAGCGACAGCAGCGAGAGCTCTTCGGCGACGCCGATGGTGAGAGCGCCGACCACGGCGCCGGGGATGCAGCCGAGGCCGCCGACCACGGCGGCGGCGAAGACCGAGAGGATGACGCGGAAGCCGGTCAGCGGGTCGATGCTGGTGTCGAGGCCCAGCAACATCCCTCCGATGCCGGCCAGGCCCATGGCGCCGAAGTTCGTGAGGCGGGCCACGCGCTCGGGGTCGATGCCCTTGAGGTTGGCCAGCGTGGGGTCGTCGGCGACGGCGCGCATGGCCTTGCCGGTTCGCGTGCTGGCCAGAAACAGGAAGACCGCGGTCATGGCGATGACGGCGATCACGAGGTTCTCGACCTGCTGCGGCCCGATGCGTAGCGGGCCCCACTGCCAGTCGCGGCGGATCGGAAGATCGTAGCCGCGCAGGTCGTTGCCGAAGATGAAGCGGACGATGTTCTCCAGCACGATGGTCAGCGCCACCGCGCCGATCGCGGTGGTGAGCGCGCCGGCCGGGCGGAGCGGGCGGAGGACGACGTCGATCGTTCACCACGCCGGCGGCGCCGGCCACCAGGAAGGCGACCAGCACCGCCGCGCCGGCCGACCAGCCCGAGCGCCGGTGTTCGACCACGTAGCCAGCGAAGGCGCCGATGGTGGCGTGGGAGGCGACGGTGAAGTTCGGAAAGCGCAGCACGGCGTAGATCGCGGTGAAGCCGATGGCCGGCACCGCGAGCACGGTGCCGGCCACCAGGCCGTTGACGACGAGCTGCGCGATCTCGCCGAACGCCACGTCAGATCATCTTCACGAAGGTGAACTTGCCGCCCTGGCCTGCTCGTAGCGGATCTGGCAGTCGAGGATGTCGCCGATGTCGGTGAAGTCGCACGGACCGCTGGCGCCCTCGAAGTTGATCTCCTTGCCCTGGGCCAGGAGCTTCAGCCCCTCGACCGCGCTGTCGACCTTGGTGCCCGGGCCCTGCGAGAATCTTCCGCACCGTGTCGCGCACGGCGGTGCCGGTGGCCTCGCCCTTGGCCCGGGCGATGGCCAGCGCGACCAGGCTGATGTGGTCGTGGCACTGGCAGGAATACGGATCGAGGTCGCTGGCCCCGAGGAACTTGGCCGGGCGCTTGTAGCCGGCCGACTCCACCGCGGGGGAGGGCGACGCGGTGAGTGCCGTCGCTCACCTCGGCGGGCATCGAGTCGAGCAGCTTCTGGTTCACGGCGTAGCCCTGGGCCACCTTGGCGCCGGCGTAGCCGGCCTTGTAGAGCTCCTTCATCAGCACGGTGCAGTCCGGCGTGTAGCCGTTGAGGTAGATCATGTCGAGGCTTGGCGCGCAGCGCCTGGTCGATCTCCGAGCGGAACGTGGTCTTGTCCTTGTCGTAGATGACAGCGCCGACGACCTCGCCGCCGCCCTTGGGCAGGATCTCCGTCAGCCGCTTCTGCGACGGCAGCGCGAACGGCGTCTGCGCCGCGAGCACGAACACGCGCTTGACCTTGAGCGAGATGAGGAACTCGCCGAGCTTGCCGCATCTGCAGATTGGGTGTTGGGCTGCGTGCGGATCAGGTAGCCCTGGTGCGGCAGCTGGGTGATCGTGTCCGAGCCCGACACCGTGGTCGAGGAACGTCTTGCTCTCCCAGCACAGCGGCGCCACCGCCGTCGTCACCGCCGAGGCCCAGGTGCCCATGACGGCGACGACGCGGTCGACGTCGATCAGCTTGCGGGCCGCGCGCACGGCGGCTTCCGGGCTCGTCTGGTCGTCCTCGCTGACGAGCTGGATCTGGCGGCCGAGCACGCCGCCGGCGGCGTTGACCTCGCTCGGCGACGAACTCCATCGCCTTGCGCATCGAGGCCCGTAGGAGCCGCCGGCGCCGGTCAGCGGCGTCAGCGTGCCGAGCTTGATCGGCGCCGGCTGGGCGAGGGCGCGGGGCGGGACGAGGCCGGCGGCGATCACTGGCCGCGGCGCCGGTGAGACGGTGCGTCGTGACATTCTGCGTCTGACGATTCATGAAGTCATCCTCCGAGAAAGATGCGCCGCACGTCGGGATCGCCGGCCAGGGTGGCGGCGGGTCCGCTGCGGCTGTTTCGACCGTCCACCAGGATGTAGCCGCGGCCGGCGATGGCCAGGGCCTCCAGCGCGTTCTGCTCCACCATCACGATGGCCACGCCGTCACTGTTGATCGAGCCGGATCGTCTCGAACAGGCGCTCGGCGGCCGCGGGCGCCAGGCCCGCCGACGGCTCATCGAGCAGCAGCACCCGCGGCGCCACCATCAGCGCCATCGCCATGGCCAGGATCTGACGCTGGCCGCCCGACAGGCGTCCGCGCGGCGTGGCGGCGGCGCTCGGCGAGCAGGGGAAGCGCCCCGAAGATGCCCTCGATGCGCTCCGCGCGCGCGCCGCGGCCTCGAGGTAGCCGCCCATCTCGAGGTTCTCGCGCACGCTCAGGGTAAGGGAAGACGTTGCGCTCCTGCGGCACGAAGGCGACACCGAGCGCGCTGATCTCGCGCGGCGCGCGGCCCTGGATGGCCGCGTCGTCCAGGCGCACCGCGCCGCGCGACTCGGCGCGAGCACGCCGGCGATGACCTTGAGTAGCGTCGACTTGCCCGCGCCCGTTGGGGCTGATCGCGCTGACGATCTCGCCGGCCGCGAGCTCGAGGTCCACGCCCTTGAGGACCTCGTCGGCGGCCGAGTACCCGGCGACGACGCCCTCGACACTCAGGAGGCCCACCGGCGGCGTCCCATGTAGGCCTCCTGCACGCGAGGATCGGCGGCCACCGGCGGCGAACGGGCTCCTGGGCCAGGTGCCGGCCCTCGGCCATCACGATCACCGGCTGGCACAGGCGCGCGATCGCGTCGAGATGGTGCTCGATGATCAGGAAGGTGAGGCCGTCGGCGCGCAGCCCACTTGGAGATGATCGCCGATCTCGCGAGCCAGCGTGGGGTTGACCCCCGCGATTGGCTCGTCCAGCAGCCTGAGCTTCCGGGTCGGTCATCAGCGCGCGCCCGAGCTCCAGCAGCTTCTTCTGTCCGCCCGACAGCGCGGAGGCGGGATCGTTGGCCACACGCTCCAGGGTGAGGCGGCGGGCCACCGCGAAGGCGCGCGCCGCGCAGCTCCTCCTCGCGTTGCCGGACGCCGCCGTCGCGCCGCACCGCCTCGCGTCAGCTGACTCGCCCGGCTGCCGCGCGCCGTAGAGCATGCAGGTTCTCGAGCACGGACAGCCGCGGAAAGCCGCGCGCGATCTGGAAGGTACGCACCAGTCCGGCCTGCGTGACGTGATCGGCGCGCCATCCCGTGATGTCGCGGCCGTCGAAGACCACGTGGCCTACGCTCGGGAGGAATGATGCCGGAGACGCAGTTGAACAGCGTCGTCTTGCCCGCGCCATTGGGGCCGATGAGCCCGGTGATCGTTCCCGGCTCGACGACCAGATCGACACCATCGAGCGCGCGGATGCCGTAGAAGCTGCGGTGCAGGCCACGGACCTCGAAAGCAGGCGCATACGGTGCCGGACACGCTATCACAGGACGCGAAGATCCCGGGGGCCAGCGCAATTGCCGCAATCTGTGCGTGGCCCGTGCACGGATGGCACCTCCGCCCCGGGTCGGCCTGCTGGGAAGCTCAGTGACGACAGCTATTTCGCGACGGGCAACGGGTCTTGCGAATAACTTCATCGCCTCGCCCCGGTTGGGCCGTAGTGCGGACGGATGTCGTCCGTCACTCCCAGGCATCGCCGCTGAGAGGGTCATGATCCAACAGGTGACACGGACCATCGAGGACCGGGTGGTCGGGCGACCGCGGGTCGCGTCCGCGATCCGGCAGTATCTCGGGCGTTGCTCGCGGGAGCTGAACGCGCCGGTGGCGCCGACGCCGCAAGCCGATCGGGCCGGCCGCGCTGCCGGACCGCGTGTTCGAGACGCTCGCGAGCCGCGAGCTCTGCTCGCTGAGCCTGGGCCGCATCGCCGGATCGCGCGATGCCGTCGTCGCCAGCGTGGCGCGCTCGCTGCGGCGCGGCGAGCCGATCCACTTCTACTACGGCCTGGGCGACGGATCCGTCACGCGCTTCCGCTCGGGCGTCTCCGGCGGCGGCTCGCCGAGGTGCTGCTGCTGCGCCAGGTGACCGAGCTCGCGTCCCGCGTCGGCCAGCAGTACCCGGGCGGTGTCCGGTTCTCGCTGGTGATCGACGATCTCGGAGCCTATCTCGTCGAGGACGTGCCGGTGGCCCAGACGCTCGCCTACTGCCGGAAGCTCCGACAGCTCGTCGACGACCTCGGCCTGTCGGCACTGACCGACCTGATCGTGACGTCCGAGTACTTCTCGGTCTCGGACTTCGCCGAGGTGTGGCCGAGCGGCGATGGCGTGCCGGCCCTCGGAAGCCTCACCAACAAGCCGCACCGGCCGGCCGGTCATAACGCAGTGGGCGCGGAGGCGCGCACCGACGCGGAACGCGCGCGCCGCTCTGACGTCGTGCGCCAGGCCGCCGAGCAGCTGCTGGCGCCGATGATTCGTGGCGTGTACCTCACGGGGCGGACGACGGCGGAGTCGCTGGGCTTCCGTCCGTTTCCCGGTGGGGACTCGTGCGGGGGAGCGGGGCGAGGTCGTGCTGACTCGCAGCGGGCCGGACGGCGCTCGGCCCGATGGTGTTGACGAGCGCGAACCGCGCCGACTACGCTGTCGAGCGCTACGCCTTCCCCGGCGTCCTGCCCTCCTCGATCGCCGAGGTGGGCTACGCCGAGCGCCTCACCGGCTAGCGCCGCGAGCCGCGGCGGCTAGCGACCCTGCCAGTCGGGTTTTCGCTTGTCGAGGAACGCCCGCACGCCTTCCTGGAAATCCTGCGAGAGGTAGCACGAGAGGATCAGGATCCTCGAGATCCTTGGGCGCGACGCTGGCGATGTAGCGCCGGGTGGCTTCCTTGACCGCGGCCATCGTGAGGGGGCGTGCTCGGAGATGCGCGCGGCCAGCTCACGGGTCCGGGCCAGGAGGTCAGCGGCCGGATGGACCTGGTCGATCAGCCCGATCGCGTGGGCCTCGGCGGCGGCGATCAGCCGCGCGGTGATGACCATCTCGCGAGCCCGGATCGGCCCGACCGTGGCGATGAGCAGCGCCAGGCTCGCGGGCGCGGCGAAGTTGCCGAGCGTGCGGGCGATGGGCGCACCGAAGCGCGCGTGCTCGGCGGCCAGGCGCAGATCGCACGCCAGCGCCATGAACATGCCGCCGCCGACCGCATCGCCCTGGACCATCGCGATGGTCGGCTTGGTCACCGCGGCCAGCCGGTTCAGGCACGCGGCTGATCCGCGCCTCGTAGCCGAAGCGCGTCCTCGCGCGTCTTGAACGTCTGGAACTGGCGGATGTCGGTGCCGCTGACGAAGGCCTTGTCGCCGGCTGCCGCGGAGGATCACCACCCGCACAGACACGTCGGCGTCCAGCCGGTCGCAGAGCGCGTGCAGACCCTCGTACATCTCGAAGGTCATCGCGTTGCGCGCCTCGGGGCGATCGACGGTGACGAGGGCGACGCGATCGTCGCGCTCGAGCGTGAGGTGGGCGGCGATGGTCTCGATCATGGCGCCACCATAGCGCACTCGGCGGCGGCGCCTGCTACCCAGGCGCGATGACCGGGCCGAGCCGCACCCGCGCCCGCGACGTCGTCGTCGCGGGCCCACCCGACGAGGCGCTCCTGGCGAGCGTCGCGCTGCTGCGCCACCTCGGCGCCCGCATCACCCGCTACGACGCCGAGGCGGGCATGCTGGAGGCCTGGCTTCGCCGCTGGCGGCGGCCGGCGTCGATCCGCCTGCGGGCGGCGGCCGAGGGCGCGCTGGCCACGCGGGTCAGCGTCGAGAGCGATGCGCTGGGCGGCGGTCCGCTCTTCCGCCGCCTCCGCGGCGGCTTGCTGCAGCTGACCGGGCGGCCGGCGTGAGCCCCGGACGATCCTCCTGACCGGCTTCGAGCCGTTCGCGCGGGCTCGCCATGAATCCGTCGTCCGACGTGGCCAAGGCGCTGGACGGCCGCGTCATCGGTGACGCGGTGGTGCGCAGCGCGGTGCTCCCGGTGCATCACGCCGAGGTCGCGCCGCGCGTAGCGCGACTCGTGGACGAGACCGATCCCTTCGCGATCCTCCATCTCGGTCTGGCCGGCGGCCGCGCGCGCCTCGTCGCTGGAGCGCGTCGCCGGTGAACGTGATGGACTACGACACACCGGACAACGCCGGTCCACGTGGCGCGTGGCGAGTCGTGCGTGCCCGACGGACCGCCGGCGTACTTCTCGACGCTCCCGCTGGGCGCCATCCTCGCCGCGCTGCTGGCCGAGGGGATCCCGGCCGCGGTCTCGAACACCGCCGGGACGTACCTGTGCAACCAGACGATGTACGGCACGCTCCACGCGCTCCGCACTGCCGCCATCCGCGCGCGCGCCGGGTTCGTGCATCCTGCCGCTGCTGCCCGCCATGGTCGCGGCCAGCGGGCCTGAGCAGCCCAGCATGGACGCGGGGCTGATGGTGCGCGGGGTCGAGGTCGCGCTCGCGGTCATCGCGCGCCGCGCGGTGAGCGACCTCCGGCGCAACATCCTGGCCCCGGGCCTCGACCACGGCCTGTTCATGGTGGGCCTGGCCTTTGCCTCGCAGACCACCATCCTGCCGGCGTTCGCCGCGTGGCTCGGCGCGCCCAACGTCGTGATCGGCGCCATCCCCGCCGTCATGACGCTCGGCTGGTTCTTGCCCCAGCTCTTCATGGCCGCGCACACCGCGGCGCTGCCGCGCAAGCTGCCCTTCGTGGTCCGCTGGACGGTCGTCGAGCGGTTGCCGTTTCCCGCGCTCGCGCCTGGTGGCATTTCTGCTTGCCGAGCGCGCCCCCGCGCTGGCGCTGGTGCTGACCCTGCTGATGCTGCTGGTGATGACGGTGACGGGCGGCGCGCTCATGCCGGCGTGGCTCGATGTGATCGGCGGCGCGGTACCGGCCGCGCTGCGGGGCCGGTTCTTCGGCCTCTCGGCCCTCGGCGCCGGCCTGGCCGGACTGGGCGCCAGCGCGCTGACGGCGCACGCGCTGGCGACGCTGCCACCTGCCGCCGGCTACGGGTTCTGCTTCGTCGGCGCGAGCGTGTGCATGCTCGTGTCCTAGTCGCGCTGCTGTACGTGCGCGAGCCCCGGGTCGGGCCGCGGCGCCGCGGTGCGCGCTGCGCGACCATCTGGCTCGCGTGCCGGGCCTGCTCCGCCGCGATCGGAATCTCTCGTGGTTCCTCGCCGCGCGGTCGACCGCCATCTTTGGCCAGATGGCCGTCGGCTTCTACACGGTCTACGCGCTCCGCGCGTGGCAGGCGCCGGCGTCGCAGGCGGCGGTCTTCACCGGGCTGCTGGTCGCGGGCACCGTGGCCGGCACGCTGGCGTTCGCCTGGCTGGCCGACCACGCCGGACATCGGCTTGTGATCCTGTCGGGCATGGCCGCGACGCTCGGCGCCAACATCACCGCGCTGGTGAGTCCGACACTGTCGGCGTACGGTCTCGTGCTGGTGCTGGCCGGTGTCCAGCAGGCCGCGTTCAGCGTCTCCGAACATGCCCGTCCTGCTGGAGTTCGCGCCCAGCGCCGACGAGCGCCCGATCTACGTGGGGCTCGGCACGACCACGCTGGCGCCGTTCGCCTTCGCGGCGCCGCTGGCCGCCGGGCTGCTCGCCGACGCCCTCGGCTTCCGCGCGGTGTTCGGCGTGGCGACCGTGGGCTCCCTGGTCGGGCTGGCGATGCTGGCCACGCTGGTGCGCGATCCGCGGCACGTGGCCGGTCCGACCGTGGAGTCGCGCGCGTGAAGGCCGTCCTGCTCGATCTCGACGACACGCTGCTCGACTATTCTAGCGGGGCCGAGCAGTGCTGGGCCCAGGCGTGCGCGGCGAGTGCCGGCGAGCTCGACCAGCCGACGCTCCTGGCCGAGCTCGCCCAGGCGCGCCGCTGGTTCTGGAGCGATCCCGAACGTCACCGGCGCGAGCGCACCGACATGCTCGGGCGTGGACCACGATCGTCGCGCACGCGCTCGAGGCGCTGCGGCGCCGCCGACCCGCGGCGCGCGGCGGTGGTGGCCGAGGCTTCGCCGCGCGACGCCGGGCCGTCATGACACTGTTTCCCGAGGCGCGTGAGTTCCTGAGTACGCTCCGCGCCCGCGGGTTGCCACTGGCGCTCGTCACCAACGGCGACGCCCGGGAGCAGCGCGGCAAGATCGAGCGTCACGCGCTGGCGCCCTTCTTCGACGCGATCCTGATCGAGGGCGAGATGGGGTGGGAAAGCCGGAGGCCGTCGTCTACCGCCGGGCGCTGGACGCGCTGGGAGTATCGGCCGGCCCGACGTGTGGATGGTGGGCGATCACCTGGAGTGGGATGTGGCTGGCTCTGCAGCGGGCCGGACTTCAGGCCGCGTGGATCGATCGGCTCGGCGCCGGCCTTCCGCCCGGCACGGCCGTTCGGCCCGATCGCATCCTGCGCGCGCTCGGCGAGCTGACGCGTGCTACGGTAGCGCCATGAGGCCCGTGCGACTGGCGATCTGGCTCGCCACCGCGTTCTTCGTGGTGATGCTCTTCCCGCCGCTCGTGCGCGAGATGTTCGAGCGCCTCAGCGTCAGCAGCGGCAGCGGCCTGCCGTGATCGCCGCCGTTCAGCGCCCCAGCGGTAGTCGCCGTCGGAGCCGAGCCGCCCGCGACCGCCACGCTTTTCTTCGCCGGGTGCGGTTGGCTTGCCGCCCGGCTTCTTGTTGCCGGGCCGACGCTGCTCCCCACCGCTCGGCTCGCCCGGACGTCGATTACCCACCACCACTTCCACGCCGTCCGGCTCCGCTTCGTCCTTCAGGCATCGGCGGGGTCCAGCCACCACCCACCACCGGAGCGCGGGGGTCCGCCGCCGCCGCGGCCGGGGAGCGAAACCGCCCCCACCGCCGCCTGGCCGAGGAGCGTAGCCCGCGCCGGCGGGCCGGGGCGCGCCTACCGCCGCCTGGCCGGTCGGAGCGCGGCCCACCTGCGGGCCGTGGGCCTCCGGCCCCTCGGGGCGTGGCCCGGTCCACCCGGATCATCCGGCCGTCGAGGCTCGAACCGTTGAGGCCGCTGATGGCCTTCTCGGCTTCCCCCTCGCTCGCCATCTCCACGAATCCCGAAACCACGCGACCGGCCGGTCTCACGGTCCGCTCATGACTGCGCGGCCGACTGGACGGGACCGAAGCGGGCGAAGGCCGCGCGCAGCCCGTCAGTCGAAGTGGTGAACGCCAGGCCGCCCACGAACAACCTCACCGCCGCCATGCGTACGCTCCTTTCAAAGTCACACCCTCAGAACGACCCACAGTATAGCGACAGCAGCGAGTCTCGTGCCGGCCAAGACAGGTTCGTCGCGGCTCAGCCCGGAAGCATGAGCGCGATGCCGGTGAGGAAGCGCCGCAGCCAGGACGGCCTCGATCATGACCTCACGCGCCTGTCGCTAGAGCTGACCTCAGCAGCCACGGATCGGCGACGGCCTCGCTCCCGCGGTCGAGGTTGCGGCTGGCCGCGCGCGGCCAGGCGCACGCACGTGTGGTCGCGCGCCTGCAGCAAGCCCAGTGCGGCGCCCAGGAACGGCAGGAAGAGGAGCAGCCGAGCGCCCGCGGGACACGCCGCCGACGCCGGTTACCAGCAGGGCGGCCGCCGCGACACCGATGGCCAGGAGGATGGCCCCGGAGACGAGGGCGCTGCCGTCGCCCCGCCGCCCCGATATTCCGCGCGATTGTCGCCATGGCCCAGCCCCGCGCCTAAGGTATCACCATTGCGCGCGAAAACGTTGCGGCCGCGGGAGCCACCTTTGCTACGCTGGTTTCGCTGGAGAATTGTCCCTGCTGAAGCGGCGAGGACCGACATGGATGAGACGCAGGTCAGCGAGCGAGTCACGCGCTGGATCGAGGAGGGCCGGGATCTGTTCGCGCTGCTGCCCGAATTGCTGGGCGCCGCGAAGGAAGCCGAGCTCCTGCGCCGCGAGCTGATGGAGCTTCCGCAAGAAGCTGGCCGAGTCGAAGACCCAGAGCGGGGACATGCAGAAGGAGCACGGCGACCTCCACAAGCAGGTGGAGGCGCTACGCCAGGAGAACGAGCAGCTCCGTGGCCGAGAAGGTCGAGGCCGGCCAGGCGCTGGCCAAGATGCTGGAGACGGTGCAGGCCACCGAACCAGATCGCTCAGAAGCTCGGGGTCACCAAGAGCCCGTTCGCGCGCCGCGAGGCGCCCGCCGCCGCGCCCCAGCCCGCACCGCACGAGTGAGGTCCAGCGCCGCCTAGCCCTTGCTCTTGAAGGGCGACTTCGCGTCCTTGCGGAGAAACACGCTCAGCTCGATGCGGCGCTCGGCCAGCGGATCCGGATTGAAGACCGCCACCCAGGTCGCTCCGTAGTCCTTTCCGGAGCCCCACCAGGTGCGTGCCGTCCTCGGTGACCCGGCGCGCCTCGGTCTTCATGCTCCCCCGGCCCGCCGGCACCGCCACGATCCAGCCGTCGTCGCTGGGGGCGCCGTTGGCCAGGATCTTCACGCCGATCCCGCGCGCCTCCTTGACGTCGACCGACACGCAGCACGAAGCGCGTGGTGAGCGGGCCCAGCGTCATCCGGAATTTGTGCTCGGCATATCGCTGGCCATCGCTGGCCAGGCGCTGGCCCGGAGAGCTCGGGATCACCCAGCCGCGGCCGTGGGCCGTTGGAGGATTGCGCGTGTCTTCCTTGGATTCGAGGATGCGGAACTGGAACCACAGTCCCGGCTCCGGCACGGCCCCCAGGATGGTGGCGCGAATGAACTCGGCGTACGTCTCGCGTAGCCGCCCCGTCGTTGACCAGATAGGTGTGAGCTGCTGGCCGACCGGCTCGGCCTGGCTGGGTTTGAGGCTGTTGAGGCGCGTTGCCGACGCACCCCGGTTCTGCCGCTGCGACGTGGTCCATGAGGATCGAGTAGCCGTAGGCCAGCAGGCCGTCCTCGTACTCCGGGCTCTTCTGGATCGGGACCGAGAGCATGTACGGATACTTCCCGATCTCTTCACGCACGGCGTCGGCGATGTCGAGGCTCGATTTCCAGCCTGACCAGCGCGCCCACGCGGCGAGCCACCACTGCGCGGTTTCGTCGGGGCCCGTGTCGGCGCCGGCCGGTTCCTCGACCGCCTCGGGCTCGGCCGGCACGACGGCGCACGGGCGCCTCGGCCGTCGGCTCGGCCATGGGCTCGCGGCGTCGGTGGAGCTGGCGACTCCGGCTCGAGCTCGAGCGCCGGCACTCTCGATCGTCGGCGTGGGCGTCCACCGGCGCATCGACGGACTCGGCCCTGCCCTCGCGCGCGGACAGCACCTCGAATTCTTCGGCGAGAGGCTCGGGTCGAGCGGCCAGTGGCACGCCGGACTCCAGCTCGAGTCGATGGGAATCGCAGCGGCGACGCTTCGGTGGCGTCGTCGACGGGGGCCGCTGTGTCTTCGCTCTCGAGATCGACCATCGGCTCCGCCAGCTCGAGTGCAGGCGCGGCGTCGACCGGCGCCATCTCGGCCTCGGGTTCGAGGGTGACAGGCTTCGAGCGCGACAGATTCGGGAACGAAGGACTCGAGCGGCGACCGGTTCGACGGCAACGGCGGCGGGCCTCGGCGGCCGGCGCTGGCGGTGGCTCGACGATGTCGCCGACGAAGCCGAGACGCCCGCGGCCGATCGCCACGGCCAGCGAGCGTCCGAACACCCGCGTGACGATCTCTTCGAGCCGCGCGTAGCGATCGTCGTCGAGCCCGTCGCGATCCTCCACCATCGTCAGTAGGTCGGCGAACGACTGCCCGTCCTCGAGCACCTGGCGGGTCTCCGTCGCCGGCGCGTCACTCAGCGCCTCGACGGCCAGCGCGATACTCGCGCGCCTTGGCATGCGCGCCCACCAGGGGTGGCGAAGGCGGGGTCGTCGCGGTGGACGATCTCTGAGCACGCGATCGATGGTGAACAGACACCTGCCGCTTGGCTTCCTCCAGCGCGCGCGCTGCGCGCGCGCGGCAAGCGCCTCGCCGCACCGCTTCGAGGATCGGCTCGAGATCGTGCAGGCTTTCGGGGTCGACCTCCGGAGGCGACCTCGGCGTCACCCGCGGCCGCCAGCACATCGCCGCGAAGCTGGATGAATTGTGTCCGGCCCTCGCCCAGAGCCTCGACCAGGAGCGTCCGAGGGCGGCGCGCCGGCCTCCGGCGAGGCCCCCGCGCGGCGTCGCTAAGCTTGGCGCCGAGATCGAGGAAGCGCTGGGTCAGCGCGGCGAGATCACGGGCAAAATCGTCGAGTTTCGTGTCCATTTCGGTCGACAGGGACGCGTCGATTCTAGAAATTCGGGACGGCGCGTGTCAAACAGCAAACGCGATACGTGGTTAGACGCCGGGTCGCAACACGCCCGACCGTCGCCCCAGGAAAGGCATTGCTAGGTTGGGTTCGTCGCGATGTTTTACAATCGCTGACAGTCGCTCATAGCAATAGGTGCTAGAACACGCTCGGCCGGTCGGGCCGCTCGATGAGCGACTCCCGAAGCGCGAGTCCTTCGCGCAGCATTTCCCGGGAGCCGTCCAGTGTTCAGACGAGTCTTCCGCGTCGGGCACTCCGGTTCGGCGACGATCCTCGCGCGCGGCGAAACCTTCACCCTGGAGCCCCTACACCAGCGCCGAGTGTCCGGATCGTCGACACCGGGCAGCCGCGGGCCGGAGCCCGGGGCAGGCGCCAGCGGTACCGCTGGGGCGCCGCGCGTAGAACCGCCGCGCGCTGCCTGCCATCGGCCTCGTCTCCTGATCGTCGTCGTCCTGCTGGTCGGCTACCTGCTCCTGGGCCGCACGCCCGGTCGCGGCGGCCGCCACGACGTCGCCACCCTCCCGCGCTGAACGCGCTGCTCAACGGCGCCAGCGCCGTCCTGCTCTCGGCGGGCTGGTTCTTCGTGCGGCGCCGGCGCGATCGCCGCGCACCGAAGCTGCATGCTGGGGGCGTTCTCGTGTCGGTGCTGTTCCTGGTCTCCTACGTCGTCTACCACGCCCTGTCCGGCTCGCGCGCCTTCACCGGGACAGGCGCCGCGCGCTGGATCTACGTCCCCGCTGCTCCTGTCGCACATCGTGCTCGCGGCCGCCATGGTGCCGTTCGTCCTGACCACGCTCTACCGGGCGCTCGGCGGCGACTTACGTCCGCCACGCGTGGCTGGCCCGGCGAACGCTCCGCGTGTGGCTCTACGCCCCGGTCACCGGTGGCGCGTCGCCCACTGGATGCTGTACCGGCTGTTCCTGTAGTGCGTGGCGTCGAGCAGATCCCGTGGATCTACGACGCCCTCTGCGGGTTCGTGGAGTGGCGCGGGCTCGGGCGCTGGCGGCGCTGGCTGGTCGGTGGCGCGCGCGGACTGACGCTCGATCTCGGCTGTGGGACCGGCCGCAACCTGGCGCTCTTACCGCGGGCGTCCGCGCGATCGGGATCGATCCCTCACCCGAGGGTCTCGCCCGCGCGCGCCGACAGAGCGCCCGGCGTGATCCTCGTGCGCGCCACCGCCGAGGCGCTCGCCGTTCCGCGACGGGAGACTTCGACACGGTCGTCAGCGGCCTCGTGCTCTGCAGCGTGACGCCGATCCCGGCGCGCGCTCGCCGAGGGCCCGGCGCGTGCTCCGCCCCGATGGCGAGCTCCGGGCGCTCGAGCACGTTCGATCGACGCGACCGTGGTGGGGCCGGTTCAGGATGCGATCCGCAGCCGGCGTGGACGTGGTCTCGCCGGCGGCTGCCATCCCAACCCGCACCGCCGAGCAGTCGGTGGAGGCCGCCGGCTGCCATCGCCGCCGATGGCCCGGCGCCAGGGCAGCATGCGCCGGCTCTCGCCCGGCCACGCGCAACCACCGGCGGTGCGAATGCGGTCACGAGCCGCCGCGCCCGCCACGAGGTCTCGTCGAGCGCTCGCGCCCGATCTCAGCCAGGACGGCGTGCATGGCCGAGTACAACCGCAAGCGTCGCTTCGACGTCACGCCCGAGCCACCCCGGACGCCGGTCGCCCGACGTCGCGCGGGCTCGCCTTCGTGGTGCAGAAGCACCGCGCGACCGCGCTGCACTACGACTTCCGGCTCGAGCACGAGGGGCGCGATGCTTCTCGTGGGCGGTGCCGAAGGGGCCGGTCGCTCGATCCGGCCGACCAAGCGGCTGGCCATGATGACCGAGCCGCACCCGATGGACTACAACGGCTTCGAGGCGTCATCCCCGAGAAGTACGGCGGCGGCACGGTGATGATCTGGGATCGCGGGACACTGGGGGCCGGAGGTGCTCGACGTCGACGGCGGCCCTGGCCAAGGGCGAGCTCAAGTTCCGATTCACGGGCAGCAAGCTGCGGGGCTCGTGGGTGCTCGTCCGCACGCGCAACCGCCAGTGGCTCCTGATCAAGCACCGCGATCGCTTCGCCTCCACCGACGGACGTCACCGTGAAGCGCCCCGGCTGTCGTGTGCCTCGCGGCGCACGATGGCCGGGATCGCGCGGCCGGCGGGCGCCACGCCGCGCCAGCTCGAGCTCGGCGGCCGCCGCCGACCCGCCCCGCGCCGGCCGCCGCATCGTGCGTGCCCGCCTCGAGCCGGCGCCGCCCGCGTCGCGCCGATGCTCGCGACGCTGGTGGACGCGCCCTTCCATCGGTCCCGGCTGGGTGTGGGAGGAAAGTACGACGGCATTCGCCTGATCGCCCGCAAGCACGGCCGGCGGGTGCGAGCTCTCGCACCCGCAACGACAAGGACCGCACCGACGATTTCCCCGACGTCGCCGCCGCGCGTGGCCGCGCTGCCCGCGCGCCACGCTCGTTCTCGACGGCGAGGTCGTCGTCTTCGACGCCGGCGGCGTGTCGCGCTTCCAGCTGCTCCAGCGCCGCGCGGCCGGCGCCTCGTCGCCCGTCTACGTCGCTTCGACTGCCTGCACGCCCGCGGCCGCGACCTCACTGCGCGAGCCGCTCGCCGTCCGCCGCGCCGTGCTCGAGGCGGAAGTGGTGGAGGGCCCGCGCTGCCGATCGCTCGCGCCTGGCCGGCCGACGGCGCTGCGGCGTTTTGCCGCAGGCGCGCCGGCGCGGACTGGAAGGCGTGATCGGCAAGGACCCGGCGTCCGGGTATCGGGCAGGGAGCGCGTCGTCGGCATGGTGCAAGGTGAAGGTGCGGGCGGAGGAGGAGTTCGTGATCGGCGGCTATTCGGCGCCGCGCGGCGGGCGCCGGCACCTGGGCGCGCTGCTCGTCGGCGCCTGGGACGGCGGCCGGCTCCGCTACGCGGGGAAGGTCGGCACCGGCTTCACGGACGGCGACGCTCGCCGATCTCCATCGACGCCTGACGCCGGCTGCCGGCGACCACAGCCGCCGTTCGTCGACCCGCCGCGCGAGCGCGATCTGCGTGCTGGGTCGGAGCCGAAGCTCGTCGCGCAGCTCGGCTTCACTGAGCGCACCGGCGACGGCAAGCTCCGCCGCACCCACCTTCCTGGGCCTGCGCAGGACAAGGACGCGCGTGACGTGCGCTGGTCGGGGCCGCGGGGTGAGGCGGTCGCTACACCGCGTAGCGGCGGCGCAGCAGCTCGAGAATCTTCGGCCGCGACTCGGCGGGGGCAGCCCGGCCCGCTCCACCGCGGCGATCTCGGCGGCGAGCTCCGGGTCCTTGATCATGCTCGCGCACCCACGGCGCGAGTACTCGCCGCGTCGAGGTGGAACGCCCACGTCGCCTCGTCCACGCCCTCGGCCAGCTCCGACGAAGCGGACCAGGTTGCGCGGCGCGCAGGTTGAGGCTGGCGGTGGGACCGCGGAAGAAGAACGAGCGCTCCGGTCGGCGAGCTCGCCCTCCGTGTATTTGCGCAGATGGCGTCGATGCTGCGACCCGGCGCCGACGTGACCCCGGAACCGGACGGCGCGGGGCGTGGGCACCGAGCCACGCCAGCGCGGCCTCGCCGCGGTCGACGCGCCGCCTGCGACGCCCAGGCGGGCGTCGCCCTGCACGATTGGCCAGCACGGTCCGCACCCCGTCCTGGAAGGCCGCGACCTCGGTCGCGGCGACGCGACGTTTGGCGAGCGGTCGCACCGGCGCGGCCAGGTCGGTGGCGGCGCAGCGTGATCAGCGCCAGCGACTCGGCGCCGGGCCGCAGCAGCTCGGCGGCCGGCGAGCCCTCGGCGGGGAACACGTGGTGGGCCTCGTCGACCACGAGCCAGTGGGGCAGGCCGAGGCTGGAGCGCACGGTGGCCACCGTCGCCAGCACCGTGGTCGCGTAGGCGACTTTCTCCGATCGGCTCATCGCGCTGAGATCCAGCACCAGGCTGGAGGCCGGCTGGCGCAACGAGCTGCTCCACCTCGCCGGCCGTCGGGAGCGCGCGCTCGCCCTTGCCGCCGAACACGACGACGCGCTCGAGCTCGGACAGCGTTCGATAGTCTCCCTCGGGATCGAGCAGCAGGAGCGAGCGGCCGCTCGACCACGCGCTCGGCGAGCACGCCGGTCAGCGTGCTCTTGCCGCTGCCCGAGGGCCCGACGATCAGCAAGCGCGTGCCGTGCGCGGCCACGGTCACCGGCGGCCCGTCCGCCGTCTCGCCCAGCGGCAGGTCGTGACGCGTGAGGCGCGGGATCAGGTCGACGAGATCGTTGGAGCAGGTGCTCCTCGACGAACTCCACGGCGCCGGCGGCGGAGCGGCAGCGCGGGTGACGTAGTCGGCCCGCTCGCGGAGTGCGGGCACCGCGTCGGCCACCGCCACGGCACACTCGGACAGCGCCAGGAAGGCGTGGTCGTTCTCGGCGTCGCCGATCCCGACCATGTTGTGCGGCGACAGCTCGAGCGCGGCGAGCGGCGACGGCCAGGCCGGTGCCCTTGGTGACGCCGCCCGGCAACAGCGATGAGCGCGCCCTTGTTGAAGATGGGCGTGCGGTTGACGCCGGTCTCCTAGCAATACGTAAC